>Ga0315282_10004071_pt1 | contig 25686 bp, 20 predicted proteins | sample YL17G07_20_MG_FD_203693 | JGI IMG/M metagenome (GOLD analysis project Ga0315282, IMG submission 203693) | Sediment microbial communities from Yellowstone Lake, YNP, Wyoming, USA - YL17G07_20 | ecosystem: Environmental > Aquatic > Freshwater > Lake > Sediment | place: USA: Wyoming | collected... | reverse complement strand
TAACGGAACACCTGGCGGCCGCTTCGAAAAACCACATAGGGGATGAGCTGCTTGAAGGACGGGTCTTCTTCGGCCTGTTCCCGCGGCCGCACTTCAAGCCGCGCCAGTATGGCCGGCAGGTAGCGATCCACCGCGGCCGAAAAACCACGGAAGCGGCCGAGGCGGTCCAGTAGTTCCGCCGGAAAGCCCAGGATCTGTTCGCGAGGCATGAGATTCGTCGGAAGGTTGCAGGTTGCAGGTTGCAGGTGGCAGGGAACAGTTACTGTCGCGCTGTCGATTACCTGTCACCTGCAACCTGCCACCTGTCACCTACAACCTTAGCGCTTCAGCGCGGCGGCGGCGGCTTCGGCGCAATCCACATCCTGTTGCTCGGTGCCGCTGCTGACGCCGATGCCGCCGACCACCTGCCCCTCGGCCACCAGCGGCACCCCGCCGCGAATCGGCGTGACCGTGCCGCCGGTGGCCAGCGGCAGGCCCAGCGACAGCAGCAAGCTGCTGTCCTCGGCGCTCGGTATCGGCCCGGAGGGCGAGCGCCGGGTGGCCGCCGAAACCGCCTTGGTGATGGCCACCTGCACCGACGAGATTTTCCCTCCATCCATCCGCGAAAAGGCCAGCAGGTGCCCGCCTTCGTCCACGACGGCTATGCACTGCGGCACCCCGATTTCGCGCGCTTTGGCTTCGGCCGCTTCCAGGACGGCGCGCGTTCCCTTGTGGGTCAGTTTTGGTGCTTGTCGAATCATGGGAATCTCCAGACAGTCACTTCATGAAAGTCAAACCATGGGGAACCAGGTGGGGAAAGACATAGGCGTACATCATCACGATAAGGCCGACAACGGCGCCCAGCGCGATGCTGGACCAGAAAACGAAGCGAAACAGCGCGCCTTCCTGCCCCACCTGATTGGTGGCCGCCGTGGCCACGATGATGGTCTGGGCGGCAACCATCTTGCCCATCACCCCGCCGGCGCTGTTGGCCGACACCATCAGGATCGGATCCAGGCCCAATTGCTCCGCGGTGATGCGTTGCAGGCTTCCAAACAGCGCGTTCGACGAAGTATCGCTGCCGGTCAATGCCACGCCCAGCCAGCCCAGGAAGGCGCCGAAAAAGGGATACAGGCGCCCGGTGCGGGTGAAGGCCAGGCCCATCACCGCATCCATGCCGGAATAGTGGGTCACGTAAGCCAGGCCGAGCATGAAGAAGATGGCCGCCAGCGCGAAGCGCATGCGGTGCAGCGTGCCGCCAAAGATGCGGAAAATGCGCGCCGGGCGCATTCCCAGCAGCAGGCCGGAAACCACGGCCGCCAGGAAGGCGGCCGTGCCCGTAGCCGTCAGCCAGGCCAACTGGAACGGCGCCTTCTCGGCCGTTCTTGCGGGCACCACCGGCACGTCGCGGAAAACCGTGTTGTGCAGCAGCGGGAAGTTGAAGAACACGGTTGTGTACTTCTCCAGGGGCGTCTTGATCTGCGGGATGCCCCAGACGATGACAAACAGCGTCAGAATGGCGAAGGGCATCCAGGCCCGCGCGCTCTCCCAGGCGGTGCGGCGGGGAGGCGCTCCTTGTCCCTGGGCGGCCACCGCCGCGTCCGCAGCCGTCTCTTCCGGGAAGCGCCAGACCGTTTTCGGCCGCCACACGAATCTCAGGAACAGCGCCAGCCCAACCAGCGACACCAGCGAAGCGACGATATCCACCAGGTTGCTGTCGCGGTAATTGCCCCAGTAGAACTGAGTCAGGCCGAAGCCCACCCCGGTGACCAGGATGCCCGGCAGAACTTCGAATGTCCGCTTCCAGCCCACCATGGTCCGCACCAGCCAGAAGGCCACCAGCGGCGAGAGCAGGGGCAGGATGCGCGCGTTCATGGCCGAGATGTCGCTCTCGTTCAAGTTGCTGACCAGGGCCAGGGTGTGAATGGGCGTGCCGATGGAGCCGAAGGCCACCGGCGCGGTATTGGCAATCAGGCAGAGGGCGGCGGCGTAAAAGGGGTTGAAGCCCAGGCCCACCATTACCGCCGCGGAAATGGCCACCGGCGAGCCGAAGCCCGCCGCACCCTCAATGAAGGCCCCGAAGGAAAAAGCGATCAGCAGGGCCTGCAGGCGGCGGTCGGCCGAGATCGAGGCCACCGACTCGCGCAGGATCGCGAACTGGCCGCTGTCCACCGTGATGTCATACAGGAAGACGGCCGCCACCACGATCCAGCAGATGCGCAGTACGCCGAAGGCGGCCCCGTAGAAAAACGAGGCGGCGGCCAGGTGCGCCGGCATGCCGAAACAGGCCATGGCGCACACCAGGGAGGCAGCGGCGCCGGAGATCGCGGCCACGTGCGGCCGGCTGCGCTTCAACAGAAAGCCGAACAGCACGACCACCGGAAACGCGGCCGCCAGCGTCGATAGGGGCCACAGCCCCTGTCCCCACGGGTAGTACACCTGCGTCCAGGTCATAATTTTCCAGGTGACAAGTGACGAGTGACACGTGACAAGCTGCCGGCCAACTTGTCACTGGTCACTGGTCACTGGTCGCTGCGTTCAAACAGGCGATGCAGCAGCGAACCGCGCTTCTCGGCGGCCAGGAGAATTTCGAGTTCGCCGGAGTCTAAATAGATTCCGCCGCACTCCGTGCACTTATCGGCCTTCACCGGCCCCATGGCCGTTTCCTTCAGGTCGCTGCCGCATTTCGGGCATTTCATCCAATGCGATTCCCTGCGGTGCTTGCGTTCACGCTCGCGGTGTTCGGCCTCGGCCTTGGCGCGCAGTTTCTTGATGAGCTCCTGGTCGCGCTCGTAGAAGTGCTTGTCTTCGTGTTTCCGCCGCTGTCCAAACGGGTCGTCGGGCATCCCGGAATTATACAGAAAGACACGGGGTCAGACAGAGGGAACGGTGGTTTATTCAACCGCTGCCGCGCTGCGGGCCTCGGCGGCGGCCGGGACGCGAACAATGAAGGTGCTGCCCTTGCCCACCTCGCTGTGCGCCTCGATGGTGCCGGCGTGCTCGGTCACGATGCCGTAGGCGATCGAAAGCCCCAGGCCCGTCCCCTTGCCGCTGGGCTTGGTGGTGTAAAAGGGGTCGAAAATGCGGTCGATTTTTTCGGGCGGGATGCCGCAGCCGGTGTCCGAGATGGCCACTTCCACGAAATCGCCGTGGTCGGCCCGGCGGGTGACGATGGTGACCGTGCCCTTCTCCTCCATGGCTTGCACGGCGTTGATGAGGATGTTCATGAACACCTGCTGGAACTGCGAGGCGTCGGCCATCACCTGCGGTAGTTGCGGGTCCAGCTCCCTCACGATGGCGACGTTGAAGAACAGCGCCTGCCCCTCGATGAGCGCCAGCGTTTCCTGAAGCACCTTGTTGAGGTCGACCAGTTCCTTGTTGAAGGGCGACCGCCGCGAGAATTCCAGCAGCTTCTTGACAATGTCGCGGCAGCGCTGCGCCTGGCGCACCACTTCGGCGAGGTTCTCGCGGTTCGGATCGTTTTGGGGCAGGTCTTCCATGGTCAGCGAGGTCAGCGCCAGGACGGCGCCCAGCGGGTTGTTCACCTCGTGGGCCACGCCGGCGGCCAGCTCGCCGATGGAGGCCAGCCGGTCGGAGCGGGCCACGATGGCCTGCATGGCTACCAGTTCCTCGGTGCGCTGCTTCACCTTTTCTTCCAGCGTCCGCGCCCACTCCTCGAGGTCGGCCGTCATCTGGTAGAGGCTCTTGGCCATGGAGTTGAAGGAAGCGGCCAGCAGGCCGATCTCATCTTCCGAGCTGGACGGGATCTCCTGGTCGAAGCGGCCGGCGGCGATATTGCGGGTGGCCGCCACCATCAGCCCCACCGGGTGCGTGATGCTGCGGATCATGTAATAGGTGAGGCCGATGATCAGGATGAAGCCCACCGTGGCGATGCCGAAAAAGGAAAAGATCACCCGGTTGCGCGTCGAGGTGTAGGCCTTGTCCAGCACGCCCACGTAGAGGATGCCGATGACCTTCCCCTCCAGGTTGCGGATGGGCTCGTAGGCGCTGATGTACCAGTCCCTGACCACGAAGGCGCGGTCACGCCAGAGGCCGCCCCGTTCCAGCACCGCCTCACGCACCTCGTCCGACACCTGGGTGCCCAGGGCGCGCTCGCCCGTGGCGGTCTTCACGTTGGTGGCCACCCGCAGGTCACCTTGGAAAATCGTCACCGTTCCGACGTCGTTGCTGACGAACTGCTCGGTTTGGAACAGCACTTCCCACATGCGGTCCACGAGCGCCAAGTTGCGGTTCAGCAGCAGGCCGCCATAGAGGACACCCAATCGCGCGCCGCCGGCGGCCCGCACCGGCGCCGCGGCCACCAGCACCATCCCCGCCGTCTCTTCCGTCTTGCCCTCGGCGCGGGCGTGGGGGGTGAGGAAGACGCCCATCCTGGCGCGGCCGCGCAGGGCGGGGTTTTCATTGGCCAGCATATCGGCCGGCAGGATTTCCGTGGCCGCCGCCGGGCGGCCGCTCAGCGCCATCCGCACCTCGCTGAGCGAAGAAACATCGTCGCCGCGTTGCTCGGGATGCGTGACGCGCAGCACAACTCGCCCGGTCGCGTCCGTCAGCGTGAGAAAATCGAAGCCCGTTTCCCGAGAGATGCTTTGCAGGTAGGAGAGCAGGCCGCCGTTGCCGCCGGTTGCCTGGTAGCGCTCGATGGTGTTCCCCGAGGCCGTTACCACGATGGCCCGCTGCAAGGTGTTCAATTGCTGCTCATACAGCGTGCGGGCCGTCACCAGGTCCCGGTCCACCGAGCGCCGCGCCTGGGCCATGATGGTCGAGCTGACGATCCACGACCCCACCAGCGAGGTGGACAGTCCGCCGATCCCCAGGATCACCAGGTAGCTGAGGATCAGCCGGGCCTTCAGCGACAGTTTCCTGTAGACCAACACCAACGGCATGGCAGTTAGGAGTTATGAGTTAACAGTTATGAATTATGAGTCGTTCCTGCCCCGCAGAAAATTCTTAACTCATAACTCATAACTCTTAACTCTTAACAGGTGCACGGAGCAGGAGACGCACGGGTCGTAGGCGCGCGCGATCATCTCCAGCTTCTTCTTCAGCGCCTGGTGGCCGTCCGCCGCGGCCTGCTCGGCGGCGCAGCGGAAATGATGCTCGATGCTGGCGGCGTTCATGGCCGTCGGGGTGATGACGTCGGCCGACACGATGCGCCCGGCATCATCATAGGTATAGCTGTGCACCAGCAGGCCGCGCGGCGCCTCGGTGACCCCGGTTCCCGTTCCCGCTCGCGGACGCACCGGCACCGGCCGCTCCGGCTTGAGGCCCTCGTTGAGCAGGCGCTCGACGGTGGCCAGCGCATACTCCACATCGAACACCAACTCCACGGCTTGGGCCTTGTTGTTGTCCATCGGGTTGTCGCTGGGCAGGGTGAGGGCCAGCTTCTCGATGGCCTTTTTTGCGCGGTCGCTCAGCTTCTCCCGGTTGGCGGTGACGCGCGCCAGCGAGCCGACCATGAACGGCCTGCCCTGGAACAGGCTGTGCTTGGCGTGCGAGTGCGGGACCGCTTTCTCGTTGGTAAAGGAACGATAATCGGCGGCAGCGAAGGTGACGCCGCCGTTGGCCTTTCCCTGGGGAAGCATTTCGATCCTGTTGCCGTGATAGTAGCCGTAGTCGATCGGCGGCTGCAGCGCGGCGAACACCGTGGGGGTGTGGCAGAAATCGGCCGGCGGCAGGCTGGCCAGAATCTCGACGGCCGTCTGGCAGTCGGCCATGCCTTGCTGCAGGTCGCGCCGTAGCGAAATCAACTGGTCCTCGGCGGGCAGCGCCCCGAATCCGCCCACGATGCAGTTCACCGGGTGTACGGCCCGTCCTCCGACCACCTCCTGGATGGTGTTGCCCAGCTTCTTGAGCCGCAGCCCCAGCTTGGCGGCGTCCGGATGGTCGGCGGCCAGCGCCACCACGCTGGGGTAGTTCAGGTAGTCGGGCACGGCCAGGCAGAACAGGTGCAGCGCGTGGCTCTCGATGCTCTCGCCGCGGTAGAGCAGGTCGCGCAGCAAATGCGTTTGCGGGCTGGCCTCCACACCAAACGCATCCTCGGTGGCCTTCAGTGAAGTCAGTGAGTGCGCCGCCGAGCAGATGGCGCAGATGCGCGAGATGATCTGGCTCACATCCTGGTAACTGCGGCCGCGCAGCAGCCCCTCCAGCAGGCGCGCCCCCTCAAACACCTCGAAGCGCACGCTGCGGACCGCCTTCCCTTCCAGTTCCACCGTGATTCCGGCGTGGCCTTCAATCCGCGCCAGGTGCTCCACTGTAATGGTTGTGCTCATTCTTTTCTCCAGGCCGAGGTCAGGGGTTCAATCGGCTCCGACCCTTGGACCCTTAAACCCTTGGACCTTCCATCGGCGCGAAGGTGCGCAGCTTGCGGACAATGTCGTCCCGCGGGATGCCTTTTTCGCCGAACATTGCCAAGGCCGAGGCGGTGTTGGCGTCGTCGGCCGGACCCCGGCACCCCACGCAGGCGATATTCAGCGCCGGGCAGCGGGCGTTGCAGCCGGCTACCGTCAGCGGCCCGCAGCACACCTCGCCCTTCTCGATCAGCAGGCAGTTGTTCTCCCGCATCTTGCACTCGGTGCAAACCGGGTACTGGGGGAACAGAGGCGCGTTCCCGTTTAACAGGTGGGAGAGGGCCGAGATGAACTGCTCCTTCTCGATGGGGCAGCCGCTGATGTTGAGGTCCACCTTCACGACCTCGTGGAGCGCGCGTGCGGGCGTGCTGTCGTAGGCGGCCCCGGCCGGGCCGTAGGTCTCCGCCAGCAGGCGGGCGCGGTCGCCGTCGCGGCCGCCGTCCATGGCCGCCACCCCGCCCCACACCGCGCAGGTGCCCACCGCTACCAGCAGCTTGGCGCGCTCGCGAATGCGGTTCAGCTTTTCCTCGTCGCGCCTGGTGAGCACCGCCCCCTCCACCAGGGCCACGTCGAGAGGGCACTCTTCGTCGTTGCCCGACGAGGCCATCAGAAAGTCGCGGATATCGAGGGCGGCCACCACATCCAGCAACTGGTCCTCACAGTTCAGCATCACCAGTTGGTCGCCCGCACAGCCCGTCAAACCGAAAATTCCTACGCTTGGTTTCATGGCAGTTCAAAGTCCAAAATCCAAGGTCCAAAGTCCAGCGAGCTCCGCTGCCTACCGCCTACTGCCTCCGATCACACCATCTCCGGCAAGTTGATCGCGTCCCAATAAGTAAAGATGGGGCCGTGCATGCAGGTGTACTTGTACCCCACGCTGCAGTGGCCGCACTTGCCCACGCCGCACTTCATCCGGCGCTCCAGCGACATCAGGATGCGGTCTTTCGAGAAGCCCAGTTGCAGCAGGCGCTTGAGCACGAATTTGTAGACCACCGGGGGGCCGCAGACGGCGGCGTGGGTGTTGGCCGGATCGATCTGCACATGGTCGAACATGGCCGGCAGCAGCGCGATGTGCCCCTTCCAGGTGCCGGTGGGGTCGGCGTCCACGGTGAGCAGGCAGGTGGCATCGACGCGGTCCACCAGCGAGAGCAGCTCCTCGCGGAACAGCATGTCGGCGGGGGTCTTGGCGCCGTACATGAGGATGACCTTGTTGAACTTCTCGCGGTTGTCCAGCGCGTACCACAGCAGCGAGCGCAACGGCGCCATGCCCAGCCCGCCGGCCACCAGCAGCAGGTCCTGGCCGAAAATGCGTTCCACGGGGAAGCCGTTGCCGTAAGGGCCGCGGATGCCCACCAGGTCGTTGGTGCGCAGGCGATAGAGGGCGTCGGTGACCCGGCCCACGCGGCGCACGCAGAATTCCAGCACCCCGCGCCGCGACGGCGACGATGAAATCGAGATGGGCGCCTCCCCCGCGCCCGGCACGCTCACCATCGCGAACTGTCCGGGCTTGCACTGGAAGGTTTGCGCCAGTTCGCTGTCGATGAAGCGCATGGTGAACAGGTGGTTGTCCTTCACCATCTTGAAGACGCGCACGATGCGCGCCATCTGGGGCAGGTAGGGGTTGGCCGTGAACAGGGCTTGATAGGTCGGCACATCAGCGGCTGGCAACATTTTGGACACTCCGCAACTGGTTGAGGACCTCGACTACGTCGATTTTCACCGGGCAGGCCACAATGCAGCGGCCGCAACCCACGCAGCCGGGGCGCCCGTACTCGGCCACGAATCCGCGCTGCTTGTGATAGAAGCGGAACTTGACGCGGCTGGGGCGCGTCTTGCGGAAGTTTTCGCCGCCCGCCACCATAGCGTGGGTGGCGAACAGGCAGGAGTCCCAGGTGCGGGCGCGCGGCCCCTCGCGGCTCCCCAACTGCACCTCGTCGGCCACCTCGTAGCAGTAGCAGGTGGGACATACCATGCTGCAAGCGCCGCACGACAGGCAGCGCTCCCCCAAACCCTGCCAGATGTCGCTGGAGTACTCCATCTCGAAGATCTCCGGCAGGTCGCGGATCTCCACGTGCAGCCGGAAAGCCTCGCGCTTGAGCGCCGAGCGCCGCTTATACTCTTCCACGTCCTGGTGCGAGACGGGCTCGAACAGCGGGCCGGTGGCCAGCACCATGTCGTCGCCCAGCGCCGTGCCCACCAGCGTGAAGTAGTAGTCGCCGATGTCGAAGAAGAACAGGTCGAAGCCCTGCTCCACGAAGTCGGCGCGCATGGAGCGGCAGAAGCAGTGCTCGTCGGGCGTGCACTCGATGCCGATAATGGCGGTGTTCCTTCGCCGCGCCTGGTAGTAGGGGTCGCGGTAGGCGCCGGCGAACACCAGGTCCAGCAGGTTCAGCCCGTACACGTCGCAGGCGTGGACGCCGAACAGCACGATTTTCTTGTCCAGGCCTTCCATCACCGGCACGTACCCGGCGTCGCCCGCGTATTGCAGCAGCGTCTCGCGCGGCGGCAGGAAGTACTTCTTGGGCGGCAGGATGGTGCGGTTGTAGTCCAGGCGCACCTCTGACCAGCGGCGCACCGGCTGAAACGCAAACTGGCCGTTCTGCTCGACCGGCGCATGCACCTCGCCGAACTGCTGCACCACCGAGGTGAAGAAATCCAGCTTGTTTTTTGGGAGCTTCAGAATCTTCATGCCGTCTCCATTCAAATCCTCATGCGCCCTCCGCGGGGAAGGCGGCCGCCTGCCTGGCCCCCAGCCGCGCGCGGATTTTCTCCAGCAGGGCCTGCATATCGACCGGCTTGGCGATGAATTCGTCGTGCGCCAGCCAACTGCTTTGCGGCTTCACCCGGAACCCTGCCTGCGTTTCGTACAGGGCGCTCAATATGAAGATGGGGGTGGCCGCCAGCTCCGGCGTGCGCCGCATCTCCTGCACCGTGAAAAAGCCCTCGGTCCGCTCGTTCATCATCACATCCATCAGGATCAGGTCCGGCTTCTCCATGCGGGCCACCTTCAACCCCTGGCTGCCGTCGCGAGCTTTCAGGACCGTGAAATTGTTGTGTTCCAGGAAGAGGGAGACGGACTCGACGAAGTCGGCGTCGTCATCCACCACCAGGATCTTCTTCTTGCTCTCTAAGCTCATTTCATCCTCTTCAGGCTGTGGGCTGTACCGGCGCGCAGCCCAGCCGCAGCCTACAGCCCACCGCCTGCAGCCCTGGCTTCGGCCGTCTCTTCGCGGAAGGCCGGGAGCCGCACCACAAACGTGGATCCCACGTTCTCCTGGCTTTCCACGGTCACGGCGCCGCCCACCTCGCGGGCGATGCGCCGGCAGATGGACAGCCCCAGGCCGGTGCCGGTGGTCGTCTTTGCCCCCTCCCCCTTCACCCGGAAAAACTCGTCGAAAATCATGGCCTGGTACTTCTCGGGGATGCCGATGCCGGTATCCTGCACCGAGACAAAGACCTCGCCGTTGCCCGCCCGCCCCTCGACCGTCACCCGCCCGCCCGGACGGTTGTACTTGATGGCGTTGACGATGAGGTTGTCGAACAACACGCTGAGGCAGTTGCGGTCGCCCCGCACCACGCAGGTGTTCTCCTTCAGACGGTTCTCCAGGGTCAGGCCCTCGGCCCTGGCCATCTGCTCGTAGGTGGCCAGGATGTCGCCGACGATCTGGTGGAGGTCCACCCGCACCCGCTCGCGCGCCAGCTCGCCTTCCAGTTGCGACAGCGTGAGCCAGTCCTTGATGATGCCCTGCAACTCTTCGGTGCGCTTCAGGCAGCGGTCAAACCACTCCTGGCGGCGGGCCTGGACCTCCGGGCTGTCGTCCAACTGCTTCAGCACATCCAGGTACTGGTGGATGGCCACCAGCGGGGTCTGCAGTTGGTGCGAGACGAAGGTGACGAAGCGGCGGCGCATCAGCTCGCGCTCGACCTCGGCCTGCCGGGACTCCAGCGCCAGCCGGTGGCGCTCCATGGCGCGCTTGACAATCAGCCGCAGCTCGTCGGGGGAAAAGGGCTTGGGCAAAAAGTCGTAGGCGCCGTTCTGCATGGCCTCGACCGCCGTGTCGATGGTGGCGTAGCCGGTGATCACCACCACCACAATCAGGGGGTCAATGTCGCGCACCCGCGGGATCACTTCCATCCCGCTCATCCCCGGCATCTTCAGGTCAACGACCACCAGGGGCGGCTTCAGGCGGGCGATGGCCTCCAGCCCCTGGATTCCGTCCTCGAAGGTCTCCACGTGGAAGCCGGTTTTTTCCAGAATCTTCCTGCAGGACAGACGCATGGCGTAATCGTCATCAATGACCACCACGGTTCCTGCAGCTTCGCTCATAACCACACTCGCTCACCACCGAGGAACACGGAGAAACGCCGATGCGTGTCGATCCATGGGGAAACAGGTTTCGGAAGGAGATCGGAGAAGCCTCGTCTCCGCCCGGACGTCGCACTTCTCCAGGGTCTTCCTGCAAGGGAGGCGCATCGCGTAATCCCCGTCGGCCACGATGATCAGGTCCCCCTCCCCCACAGGCTCGGTCATTCGGTCGTTCTATGCATCCAGCGTTTGCGGGGCCGCCGCTATGTCCTGGCGTCGGATCCCGCCCGCGCCGCGGCCCTCTCCACCACCTCAACTAACCGGACGGGATCCACGGGCTTGGTCAGATACAGATCGGGCCGGATCATATCCACCTCGCTCGCCCGCCCATACAGATCATCGGGGCTTTCCTGGATCGAGGAAAGCATGATGATCGGAATGTTGCGGAAGGCCTCGTACGCGGCCTGGTACTTGATCGCCTGGTTCACCCCGTAGCCGGCGCTCTCGTCCTCCATCATCACATCCAGCAGGATGACGTCGGGTTTGATCTCGGCCAGTTTCCGCAACCCTTCCTTGCCGCAATCCGCGTGGCTCACCCTGTGGCCTTTGCTTTCCAGAATGACTCTGATCGAAGCGACAAAGTCCACGTCGTCGTCGATCACCAGCACGTTTGCCTGGACGGCCATGACTGACCCTTTCCCGCGCCACGCGGCCCGACTTGAATATACGTCAGCGCGGGGTTGCCGCGCAACAACGAGAAGCCGAGGAAGCGCCAGATAAATCGCCAATTGTGGCGTTTCACCACAGCGCAAGACCGCAGCGAAAGGACCACAAATGAACACGGGTGCAGATCGGCATCACCAATCCGTAGGCGCCATCGCCTGCTTGACGCGCCTCGTTCGATAGCCGTAAACTGAAATGAGCAGACCAGTGCGCCCGTAGCTCAGCCTGGATAGAGCGTTGGTCTCCGGAACCAAAGGTCGCTGGTTCAAATCCAGCCGGGCGTACCAATTCCCAAAGGTTTTTCCCGTATCATTCTCTGAGATCGTGCAGATCGAGCAGCAGAAGGCCGAGCGGCAAGTGCGCCTGTCAGCGGACGCCGAGGTTGCGAAGCAAAAACTGGAGCAGGGTCTGGTCGCCGGCGGGCGGCCGCTCGCCCCCGTCTCCCGGGACATAGAGAACGGCCTTGACGCCAACCTGGTCGCAACGCTCCTTGATGGCGCGGGCATGCTTGGGGTGATGAACGTAGTGGCCTCTGTCCTTCGGGGGCCCGCCCGGCTGCGGGCTGGAGAGGTAGACGGGCGGGTCGTCGGGCGTGATCAATCCGCGCATATCCACGTCGGCGCGGATTCGCTTTCCTTCCGGCGATTTCAGGTCCTCCACCGTCTTGAGGCCGTAAAATTCGGCGCCTTCCGAATAGAATTTCTCGGCGGGAGCGCCCAGCACTTCCTCCCACTGAAGCACGTCGTAAGTGAACTGCGTGCTGTTGGCGCCCGCGGCCGACAGGCGGCTTGATTCGCGCAGCACCGGGTCGGGGTTCTTGGGATCGGCCAGGTCATCATGGAAAGCCAGCCACAAGGAAGTGCCGGCGCCGGCCGACCCGCCGTAAGAGGCAATCCTCTTCTTGTCGATGTTCCATTCCGCGGCGCGGTACCTCATGTACTGAATGGCGCGGGCGCAGTCGCGGAGAATGTCCTGGATGGGCGCCGTGGCGCGGAAACGGTAGTTGATGGCGGCGAACGAGACGCCCGCATCCAGCGCGTTCTTCACCATGGGGGTGTCGCGCACCTTCGCCTTGTCGCCGCCGACAAAGCCGCCGCCGTGGATGAATACGATCAGCGGCGTGGGCTTGGTGGAACGCGCCTGCCATAAGTCCAGCACGTTTCGTTCGTGCGGCCCATAGCGCACGTTTTCGAAAGTCGGAGGCGCCTGCTGGCCGAAGGCAACGGCAGCCAGCCCCAGAAGCAGAACGATCAAACGATGAATCATAATGGCCCCACCTCAGCGCCGCGGTCCGTTGTGGCGGAACAAACGGCCGCCACGCCAGGCGCCAGCGGCCGCCTGCACGCTGCCATCCTACGGCATCCCGGCAGGGATTGCGAACACATTAAGGCGGCGCGTAAGACGCCAGCAATCAAATTGACACCAGGCGCGCAGCGGCGTATTGTGCTTGCAATTCGCTACTGGGAGCAAGCCGATGAAAATCGAGCTGGAGCGCCGTGGTGACTGCCAGATTATCCGGCTGGCGGATGACCTCAGGTTCTGGAAGCAGCCCGAGCTGGAAGGCAAACTTCTGGCGGCGTTCGACGCCGCTCTGGCAGGTCCCCCTCGGGAAGTAGTGCTGAACCTTCTTGAAGTCCTCAGAATTGACAGCCGAGGAATTGCCACGCTGGTGCGCTTGCCGATCCGATGCGCCCAGCGCAATATTGGGCTGAAGGTAGTTATGCCTCGCGGGGTGCCTCGCGAGGCGATCAAGCACATCCACATTTTCGATCCCTGGCCCACCTTCGAAGATGAATCGTCGGCGCTGGGGATCTCCCACCAATGAGATTTTGTCGCGGCGCGAAGCGCGGGACCCTGAAGCGATGAGCAGCGCCCTATGGAGCACCGGCCCTGCCCTGCGGGACCGGCCCCGGGGCCGCCGAGACGGCGGCGTCCAGAACCCGGTCGCCAATAGCCCCGGCAGTCCCCTGCGAAAAAGCGGGCCCGGCCATGCCGAAAATCAGAAGAAAAGCAGCGACTACGGAACGTTTCATGTTGCGGGACCGTATGCCCATTCGCGGCGGATGGCGAGGTGTACCGCTGGCGGGCCCGCTTTAGGTGTATAAGGGCTCAGCTCGAAGCCGTGCAAGCCGGCGAGCCATGGATCGTTCTGTTGCTGTGGACTTCGATCGAAACCGAAGGAGCGTCTTATGAGAACGGCCGCAACCCTGGTTGCCCTGGTCCTTCTGCTGCCCGAAACTGTCGTTGTTTGCCAACAACAACCGCCGCGCGGTACGGTGGTCAAGCTGCCCGTGAAAGAGGTCACGGTGTTCAAGGACGGGCATGCCTTCGTCCTTCATGAGGGAACACTTCCGGTGGATGCTTCCGGAGACGTAAGCATCGACGCGCTTCCATCGCCGGTGCTGGGCACTTTCTGGCCCTATTCGGCGGACAAAGCCGCCAAGCTGGTTTCCGTAACTGCGAGCCAGCAAATTGTGACAGTAGACAGGACCGCGCTGAACCTGCGCGAGCTTCTGGAGGCAAACGCTGGGGCGGATGTCCTTGTTTCCGAGAAGGGAGCCGGGGAGAAGCCCGGTCCCGTCTACCCGGCGACCATCGTTGGAATCCCCACTCGAAGCGTTGCCGAGCTCGAAGCCACCGGCCCCCCGGATTCAGGCAGGCGCCTTCCGGTCAAGGGCGACGTGATCCTTCTGAAGATTGCGGAAGGAACCAAGGCCGTCACGCTCGACCGAATCCAGGATGTCACCTTCAAGAGCGGGCAAAAAGCGCGGGTAACGGGCGAGGAGTTCAGGAACCGGCTGCTGCTCCGGCTCGATTGGAAGAGTCAGCCCAAGAGTGCCGCGGTCGGCTACGTCTACCTCCAGAAAGGGATTCGCTGGTTTCCGAGCTACAAGGTAGTTCTGGACGACACCGGCGGCGGAAACGCCCAGATCAAGCTTCAGGCGACGCTGTTGAACGAGATGACGGATCTCAACGATGTCACCGTCCATTTGGTGATCGGCGTTCCCAGCTTCGCGATGAAAGAGTTGAATGATCCGTTAGCCCTGCAGCAGGCGGCCGCCCAGTTATCCCCGCATTTTCAGACCGGAGCTCGAACGCAGTTTGCGCTGACCAACGCCATGATGAGCCAAGTGGCGGACATCTCCGGCGCTGCGGCCACGCGTGAAGACGCTGCCAGCCGACCGGCCATGGGCCCCGAAGTCACCGCCGCTGACAAGAGCGAAGACATGTTTGTCTTCACCGTTAACCACGTGACTCTAAGAAAAGGTGAGCGGATGGTCGTCCCCGTGGCCGAATTTGGCGCGAAATACCAGGATGTATTCACGCTGGATGTGCCGTTCATCCCGCCTCCAGAAGTCATGCAGACTCTTGCCAGCCGGCAGCAATCGGAACTGACCCGGTTGATGGCGGCGCCCAAGGTCCTTCACAAAATCAGGCTGCAGAACAAGAGCAGTTATCCCTTCACCACCGCGCCGGCGCTTGTTGTGACGGGCGACAGACTGCTCGCCCAGGGGATGATGACCTATACCGCCATCGGCGCCGCCTGCGACCTGGAGATCACCACCGCGGTCGATGTCAAAGTAGAGAAGAGCGAGAAGGAAACGGCACGCATCCCCAACGCCATGCGCTGGCAAAACACGGATTACGCGCGCGTGGATCTGGCCGGGATCCTGAAGCTGTTTAACTATCGCAGCCAGCCGGTTATCCTGGAAGTAACACGGCAGGTGATGGGCAACGTGACCGCCGCCGATCACCAGGGGGCAATCGAAAAGACCAATGTTTTTGAGAGTCCCGACCTGCGTGACGGCTCGTATCCCTACTGGTGGGGCTGGTACAACTGGCCCGCCTGGTGGAGCCACTTCAACGGCGCCGGGCGTATACAGTGGAAGTTGACATTGGAAGCGGGCAAGTCTGTGGATTTGGGCTATGCCTGGCACTATTTCTGGCGTTAACCGTGGTGCGGGGACAGATGAACCACAGAGGACACAGCGTGGCCCCCTGACCGCAACCACAAAGAAGCCCGCGGAGCGGGCGACAGAGCGTTTTCTTTCGCCCGCTTCGCGGGCTCGAACGTGTTTGCTCCGCTTACCCACGGCTCACGCCGTGGGCTACTTTCTTTCGCCCCGCCAAGCGGGGCTGGGAAATGTTTGCCAAAATAGCAAACATTTGAGCGTTTGCTTCCCGGAGGAGGAAAGAAGAGAGTCTTTCCTCTGAGTCTCTCCGTGTCCTCTGTGGCTCGATTTCGGCGTGGACCTAACGGATGGCCTGTTTCCGGCTCCAATCGCGGATCGAGCGGATTTCTTCGGCCGGAATGTTCAGGAACTCCAGAAACTCCTGGTGTTCGTTTGGGGCTGCTTTCTCGAACTCGGCGTGCCAGCGATGGATGTCCTCTTCCGTGAAACCCGCTGCTTTCATGATGGATACCCACTTTTCTTTCGTGATCATCTTTTGTCTCCTTGAAGAAGTCTTGGACGCCAGGAGCCTGAGAATCGCCCGTTGATGGTCGCGGATGGTTTCGATCTCGGCATCGAGTTCAGCCAGCCGCCGTTTCAAGACCGACGAAGCGTCTGTCTCCGAACGATCCAGGATCTCCCGAATATCGGGCAGCGGAATTCCGGCGTTGCGATAGACACAAATCTACGGCAACCGGGCCAGGTCTTTGTCGTCGTAGGCGCGGTAGTTCCCGCCTGTTCGCAAAGGCCGCTTCAGCAGGCCGATCGATTCGTGGCACAGCAGTGTGCTGCGGCTGAGGCCGCAACGGCGGCGGGTTTGGAAACGGTCAGCATCCTCCACGCCTCCAGGGTGAAGTGTAAAGCTAATAGACAGGTCAAGAAGGAAATTCAGCGGTTGGCCAGGGCCAGGAGTTCGGCAGGGGAGGCGCTGCCGGTGCCACGCTTGGTGATAGTGACGGCGGCAACCAGGTGACCGAGCTCGGCGGCGGCGAAGTAGTCGGGGGCGCCGTCGAGCCGGCGCGTGGCCGCCAGCGCCAGCGCCAGCCCGGCTTCGAACGCGTCGCCGGCCCCGCAGATATCGACCGGGTTGTCGTTGCGGCGGGCGGGGACCAGGCGCGGCTTATCACCTTCAAACAGCAGCGCGCCTTCCGGCCCGCGGGTGATGTACAGAGGCAGCTTGCCGCCGAGGTGCCCGCGGAGAATGGCGCCCGCTTCCTCGACCGAGAGCCGCTGGCGGCCCGTCACCCGAGACGCCGCTTCCATCGCTTCATCCTCGTTGGGCTTTACGATCAGGCCGCGGAAGCGCTCGACTTGGGCGCGGGAGTCGGCCATAAAGGTTTTTTCGGGGAAGCGCGCGGCAGCGGAAATCAGCGCTTCCCGCACCGCGCCGGTGACGGCCGCGCCGGCGGCGATTTCCGACTGGTCGGCCACGACCACCACGTCGGCGTCGGGAGCCGCGGTCTCCAGCGCCTCCAGCATGGCCAGCTCGGCGGCGCGGCCCGGCGGGCCGGTGTTCACAAAGTCCAACCTCGGCAGGTCTTCCTCGCCAGTCGCGCGGTTGAGCAGCTTGGTATAGGTGAAGGTCTGCCGGGCGGGATCGCGGATCAGGTGGCGGGTTTCCACGCCGCGGCAGCGCAGCGCCCGCTCCAGCTCCCAGCCGTTGGCGTCGTCCCCGGCCACGGCGATGATATCGACGCGGCCCGCGCCCAGCGCCACCAGGTTGTTGGTGACGGTGCCGCCCGCGCCCGGCGTCACTTCGTAGGAGACCACGGCGGTCCGCGGAATTCCGGTTTCGCGCGACGGCACGGCCAGGCCCGGGTCGTACATGCACCAGCGGTCCAGGCAGAAATCGCCGATGACCAGCGCGCGGATGCGCGGGAACTCGCCCAGAATCTGCTTCAGACGCTCAGCTCGCATGGTTGCTTTCAGCCGGTCTCTTACTGTAATGTATCCCCGTTCAGCGGTCTATGAGTCCGTTTCCAGCCGTGTGAAAGCGCGGCCCGGCAAGACGGGCATTCTTCCGATCCAGGAGGCACCTGCCATGGCAAGGCATTTTCTGCACGGTTTGTTCATCGGCGTGATTCTCTTTGCCGGTCTGCTTGAGGCGCAGGAGTCACGCGGGACGATATTCGGCAACATCACCGATCAGCAGGGGGCGGCGGTGGTGGGAGCCGAGGTAGTTGTAACAAACGTAGACACCAACGCGGTCAAGAAGACCGCCGCGAATGAGCGCGGCTACTATGAGGTACCGCTGCTGGATCCGGGCAACTACTCGGTCACGGCGGAGGCGGCCGGTTTTCGCAAGTTCGTGCATGCGGGCATCATTCTCAACGTCAACAGCCGGGCCAGCGTAGACATCCAATTGCGCCTCGGCAGCGTGACGGAAACCATTGAGGTGGTCGGAGAAGCGCCCTTGCTGGAGACCAGCACGGCCTCGTCCGGGCGCGTGGTCGATCACCGGCAGGTGATGGAGCTGCCCTACTCGGACATGAACCCCTACGTGCTGCAGGGCATGGCGCCCGGCATGCAATGGACCGGAGCGCCGGACGCCAACCGCACGCTTTGGTCTGGCGGCGGGACGTCGGCCTTCAGCACAGCCGGTGGAGTGGGAATGAACGAGTACTCGATCGACGGCGCGCCCAACACCGGCTCGAACAAGCGCGTGGCCTTCATCCCGCCGACCGATGCGGTCGGCGAGTTCCGCTTGGAGACGGCCAACTTCGACGCTTCGTTTGGGCATACATCGGGCGCGACGGTCAACCTGAGCATCAAGTCGGGCACCAACACGTTGCACGGCACCGTCTACGACCAGCACTGGCAGCAGCGCTGGAACGCCACGCAGCACTTCGCCCGCCTGGCGTGGGAGGACTCGGTCCGGAAGGGCACGGCCAGTCCCGATTCACAGAAGCAACAGAGCGGACGCTCGAACAGCCCCGGTGCGACGGTCGGCGGCCCCATCCGCATCCCGAAGCTTTTCGACGGGCGCGACAAGCTGTTCTTCCTCTTTAACTACGGCGGCATTTACGCGAACGGCACCGACCAGCCCGACCGCCTGCCCAAGAGCGTCCCCAAAGAGGCCTGGCGTAAGGGCGACTTTTCTGACCTGCTGGCCATTGATCCAACGCTGTACCAGATCTACGATCCGAGAACGGCGCGCCTGTCGGGGACGCGCGTGATCCGCGACCCCTTCCCGGGCAACAAGGGCATTCCGATCCTCAGCCCGATCTATTCCTTTTACGAGAAGATCTATCCGTTGCCGAACAACGTGGCCGGGTTGGTGACGCGGGAGGGCGCGAACAACTACTTCGCCGCCAACATGCCGAAAATCGACCGGCACCACTCGCTGCTGAACCGCATCGACTGGGAAGCGTCGGCGAAGCACAAGGTTTCCGGGCGCTGGTACTGGAACCAGCGCAAGGCCAACACCCAGGACTGGACGTATTCGACGGTGCCCGGGCTGCACTCCGACGGCACCACCCGCTTCAACAAAGCCGTGGGACTGGACTGGGTGTGGACCATGAACGCCACCAACGTGTTCAACCTGACGGCCGCCTACAACCGCTTTATCGAGTATTCCGGGCGGCCGGGTCCGGCGCAGTTCAAACCTTCCGATGTGGGCCTGCCCGCTTACCTGGATCAGCGCGCCGGCGCGAATGCGATCCTGCCTTACATCGACTTCTCGAATTTGCAGGACATCAGCTACCCGATCGCGGCCGTAACCAGGGCCTCCAACGGCACGCTGAAGGGCCAACTGCTGCGCATGCAGGGCAACCACAGCCTGAAGTTTGGCTTCGACACGCGGAAGAACTACCGCGCCGTGAACAACCCCGGCTATTCCTCGGGCCGGTTCATCTTCAGCAACGCTTACACACGGGCGGCCAGCGACACCACCACGGCTTCCAACACGGGCCTGGAGTGGGCGGCGTTCATGATGGGCTATCCCAGCACCATTACCATCGACACCAACGATTCCTCCTACCTGGTGAATCCGTTTACCTCGTTTTACGTGCAGGACGACCTGCGGCTGACCAGCCGGCTGCGGCTGAACCTGGGGCTGCGGGTGGAGATCGAAGGTGGAGCAACCGAGCGGTACAACCGCGGCCTGGCCGGCGGTTTCTATTACGCCGATAAGCTACCGATCAGCGATCCGGTGGAGGCCGCCTACGCCACAAGCCCCATCGCGCAACTGCCGGCCGCCAATTTCAAGATCCGCGGCGGCACCCGCTACCTGGGCCAGAACGGCCCGGACACCCTCAGCTCGGGAACCAAGAACGTTCTTCCCCGCCTGGGCGCGGTTTATCAGGTGACCCGGAAAACCGTGGTGCGGGCCGGCTACGGCTGGTTCTTTGATTCCAATAACGTCACCAACTTCGATATCAATCAATCGGGCTACAGCCAGGCCACTTCGCCGCAGATCAGCCCCGATAACGGTCTCACCTTCACCACGAATCTAAAAGACCCCTTCCCGGTCCGAGCCGACGGCACCCGCTTCACCGAGCCGCTGCAGAATGCCCTGGGACCGATGGCCCTGGTGGGACAGAGCGTGAGCTACTTCGACAAGAACTGGAAGGCGGCGTTCCAGCAGCGCTGGCGCCTCTCCATCCAGCGCGAGCTGAGCCGCAACCTGGTCTTTGAGGTCGGCTATACGGGCTCTTACAGCAAGTCGAATATCACGCGCCGCATGGATCCGCTGCCGCAGCAGTTCTGGGCCACCGGCGCGGCGCGCGTTAGCAGTGTCGACACGGCCATGAACGCAACCGCGCCGAACCCGCTCCGGATCAACAACCTGTCCGCGCTGCGCACCTCCGACGCCGTCCTCTACAACTTCCTGAGCAACCAGAGCCGGTTTACCGGCAGCACCCTGACAGTCCAGCAGTTGCTGCGCGCCTTCCCGCAGTTCAGCAGCGTCTCGAACGGCTACAGCCCCGACGGCCGGGTTCGGTACAGCGCGCTGGAGATGCAGCTCGAGAAGCGCTTCTCGCGCGGCTTCCAGTTCACTTTCATGTACACCTTTACCGACAGCCAGACGCGCGACTGGTACGCCAACGAATTCGATGGGTTGCCGAGTTGGCGCCCCAACGCCAACACCATGCCGCACCGCTTCGCCTTCACCGCGATCTACGAGTTGCCATTCGGCCCGGGCAAGCGCTTGCTTCAGCGCCACGTTCTGGGTCAGGTGGTCGGGGGCTGGCAGCTCAGCTCCGTCTACCAGATCCAATCGGGGCCGCCGATCTCGTGGGGCAACCTGTTCTACTACGGCGATATGAACGACATCGCCACGGCTTTCAATCACTCGATACAGAGCAAGGACTTCCACCAGTGGTTCGATCCCAACATGCCGTTCGAAAAGACCAGTGCCAAGCAGCCGGGCAGTTACCATGTCCGGGTGTTTCCCCAGAGCCTCGGCTCGCTGCGCTCCGACGGCATCAACAACCTGGATCTGCGGATTCTCCGCAATTTCAAACTGCTGCGCGAGAACCGCCTGAAGGCTCAACTCAGCGCGGACCTGCTGAATGCCATGAACCACACCAACTTCACGACTCCGAACGTAACCCCAACCAACTCGGCGTTTGGCAAGGTGAGCGCCCAGCGCGGCCTTTCGCGCATTATTCAGGCCAACCTGCGGTTCGTGTTCTGAAGGAATGCGGAATGCGGAGCGCGGAGTTTATTCCGCGCTCCCCACCCCGCGTTTGATGCCACGATGCCTGTTTGCCTCCACCCCGACCAAGTTCTGCTCGGCTGCCGCTGCTCAAAGGAAGAAGCGATTCGCGCCATCGGAGAGGTGATGGTGCGCCGCGGCGACGTGACGCCGCGCTACGTGGCGGGCATGCTCGAAAAGGAAAAGCAATTCAACACCTGCATCACGGACGGCGTGGCCTTGCCGCACGGCACCGCCGCCGTGCGCAACGAAGTGCTCCGGGACTCGGTGGTTTTCGTGCAGTTCCCGGATGGCATCGATTGGGGCGACGGCAAGACCGTCTACCTGGCGCTCGGTTTTGGGGGCACCGGCGACCAGCGGCATCTCGATCTGCTGGCCTCGATCGCCGCCATCCTGCAACAAGCCGAAAAGGTGGCCAAGCTGCGCGCGGCCAGGGATGAAGAAGAAGTGATTTCGATTTTGAGGGAGTGCTGAGGAGCGGGGCGCAACAGATGTTGGTGCTTAAGGGAACCGGCGCGTCGGCGGGGATCGCGGCAGGTCGCGTGGTGGTGCGCGCGGCCGACGCTGCGCTGCCCGCCGAGCCGCCGCCCGGCGACAGGCAGCAGGAGGCGGCCCGCTTCGCCGCCGCGCTGGCCGATAGCAAGCGCCAACTGGCCGAGATCGCGCAAGCGGTCAGGCGCCAGGCCGGAGAGCGCGAAGCGCAGATTTTCGCCGCCCACCTGGCGATGCTGGAGGATCCGCTGCTGGCTGGCGCCATCCGTGCCTACATCGAGCGCGATGGGCTGGCCGCCGGCCAGGCCGTCGAGCGGGCGGTGGCCGAACTGGCGGCGCGTTTTCTGGCGCTGCCCGACGCCCTGCTTCGCTCCCGCGCCGACGACATCAGGGATTTGGGAGCGCGCCTGCTGCGCAACTTGCGCGGGCAAGCCGACGCCGCGCATGCCGCGGGCCGTGGTGCGGGCGCGGTCTTATGCGCCGAGGACACCACCCCCTCGGAAATCGCCTCCTTGGACACGGAACAGGAGCTTGGCGTGGTGACCGAACGAGGGGCCGTGAATTCGCATGCCGCAATCCTGGCCCGCGCCCTCGGCATCCCGCTGGTCATCGGCGTGCAAGACGCGTGCCATCGGCTCCGCGCCGGCGAACTGGTGATCGTGGATGGCGCCAGCGGCGAGGTATTGGTCGAGCCTGACCAGGCGACTCTGGCGCGCTATGCGGGCTGGCGCCAGACCCCGACGGCCGCCGCCGGCGACGATTCTCCCGCCGTGACTCTCGATGGATTCCGCGTGGAGCTGGCCGCCAACATCGGCAGCGTGAAGGAGGCCGCGGCCGCGCTGGCTGCCGGTGCCGAGGCCGTCGGCGTGCTGCGCACCGAGTTCCTGTTCCTGGACCGCACCGCGCCGCCCTCGGAGGAAGAGCAGTTCCAGGCCTACGCCGCCGTGCTTCGCGCGCTGGCGCCGCGCCGCGTGGTCATCCGCACCGCCGATATTGGCGGAGACAAGGAGGCCGCCTATCTGGCGGTTCCGAACCCGCAGCCCGAACTCCGCACTCCGCACTCCACATTCCGCACTGGGGAGAATCCGGCGCTGGGCTTGCGCGGCATCCGCCTCTCTCTTCGTCAGGAGGAGATGTTTCGGACGCAGTTGCGCGCGCTGCTGCGCGCCGCACCCTTCGGCAACCTGGCCATCCTGCTGCCGATGGTCTGCGACGTGTCGGAAGTGCGGCGAACGAAAGAGCTGATTGGCAGTGTTCAGGCGGACTTGCGGCGCTTGGACCTTGGACCTTGGACCTCGGACCTTGGACGCATTGGCCTGGGCGTGATGGTGGAGACGCCGGCCGCGGCGGTGTTGGCCGCGGAATTGGCTGAGCAGACCGATTTCCTGAGCATCGGCACCAACGATTTGACTCAGTACGTCCTGGCGGCCGATCGCACCGACCCGGCTGTGGCGGAGTGGTATCAGCCGCTGCATCCGGCGGTGCTGCGCCTGGTCGCAGCCACCGTGGAGGCGGCCAACCGGGCCGGGAAGTGGGTGGCCATCTGCGGCGAGGTCGCCGCCGATCCGCTGGCGGCCCCGCTGTTCGTCGGCATGGGCGTGCGCGAGCTGAGCATGGCGCCGGCTTCGATCCCGGCGGTCAAGCAGGCGATCCGGGGCCTGCGCAAGGCGGATGCGGAAGTTTTGCTCTCTGCGGCGCTGAAGTCGAAAGAAGCCGCGGAGGTGGTTGAGTTGCTGAGCCGGGTGACCGCGGATTAAACATGGTATCGAGGACGGTAACAATTCTGAACCGCACCGGACTGCATGCCCGGCCGGCCGCGCTTTTCGCTCAGGCGGCGGGGTGCTTCTCCGCAACCATCCGGGTGCTTAAAGGCAGCCAGCAGGCGGATGCCAGGAGCGTGTTGGCCCTGATGCTGCTGGCCGCCGGCCAGGGCACGGAGGTCACCATCGAGGCTGAGGGGGAAGACGAAGAAGCCGCGGTGACCGCGTTGGCCGGTATGCTCGAGAGCGACTTTGACCGGGACGACACGGTTGGTGTGGAGCGGTCACCGGCCTAGCCGTGCCAGTGCTGCTGGGTGTGCTGCCTGGAATTAAGGACTTGAGAGTCCTGATTGCACACGGGTTCATTTTTCTGTGGCTTTATTGCGCTCGTTTCCGGCATAATCCCCGCAACTCCGGACGGAGTTGCAAACTGCGCGCCTCGCGGCGCACACAAGGAGGGTTGGCATGCGACAGTGGTGGGTTGTTCTCGTTTTATTGGTTTTAGCTTCAGTGGCGATGGCGCAGTTGGACCGTGCCACGCTAACGGGCACGATCTTTGACCCCAGCGGCGCCGTCGTTCCCGGGGCCAAAGTGGAGTTGACTTCACCCGACACCGGTTTACGGCGCGAAGTTCTTTCCAGCGGCGCGGGTAGTTACACCTTCGCAGGATTGCCCATCGGCACCTACAACGTGGGCATTTCGTTTAAGGGCCTCACCCCAGTTTCCCTCAAGAATGTGCGTCTGACGGTTGGCGAAACCCGCACCGAGGACATCACCTTTAAAAAGGTCGCCGGCGGAACTACGGTCGTTTCGGTGGAAGCCGAAGCTATTCCGCTGCAACGCGACGGGGCCGGCATCGGCAGCGTCATCGGTGGGAACCAGCTCCGTGAAATGCCCGTCAACGGCCGCGATTGGGCGGCCCTCATGCTGTTGGCGCCCGGCGCGGTGAACACCGGCTCGGGCAACATGGGCGACATCCGCTTCTCCGGCCGATCCAACGACGACAACAACTTCATGTTCGATGGCGTGGACGCCAGCGGCGTCAAGGACCAGACCATGGAAGCGGACCTGCGCCTGGTGGTCAGCCAGGATGCCATCGCCGAGTTTCGCGTCAACTCCACTCTGTACACGGCCGAGACCGGCGCCGGCGGCGGTGCGCAGATCAACCTGGTTTCGAAAAGCGGCACCAACCAATGGCATGGCGGTCTCTTTGAGTTCCTCCGGAACGACCAGCTGGACGCGCAAGACTACTTCGACGATAGCCCACAGCCTCTGCGCCTGAACCAGTTCGGCGGCAACATCGGCGGCCCCATCATCAAGAACAAGACCTTCTTCTTCGCCAACTACGAAGGGCTGCGCCAGCGAGTCGCGCATACCTATGAGCCCCTGGTGCCCAGCGCCGCGTTCCGCGCCAAAGCCACCAACCCGGGGACCCTGGCCATATTGAAGGCCTACCCGGTGGGCAGCGCGCCTACCAAGGACCCAAACGCTGACTGGTACTATGCGAACCGAAGCAACACCTGGAACGAAGATTCCGGCCTGCTCAAGATCGATCACCGATTCAACGCCTCCAATTCGATCTATGCGCGCTACTCGACCGATAAGGGCGTGGTAAGCGAGGCGCGCACGGGCTTGCCGGGCGATAGCGAGGATCCCTACACACAGCCCACGCACTTCGTCCTGCAATACCAGCACCTCTTCGGGCCCAGGGTGATCAACGAGTGGAAGGGCGGCGTCAACCGCGAACCGTTGGACCGCTTCACCCGGAATGCTTTCCCCGATGGGGTTACGATACCCGGTTTCGCCACGCTGAACACGCACAATGAAGCCCTGGAGATCGGCACGTCCTACTCCATGCTGAACAACCTGGCCCTCACGCGCGGCCGCAGCACGCTGAAGATCGGGGGCGAAATCCGCCGCGCCCACGTGAACGTGGCCGACCCGCTCAACCCCAGCATCTCGGTCGTCTACGCCAGCGCGGCCGATTTCCTTAACAACAAGCTGACCAGCTTCAGCAGCAGCGCCGGCAATACGGAACTGGGCACGCGGAAGTGGTTCTACTTCGCCTACGTTCAGGAGGACTTCAAGTGGACGCCGCAATTCACCATGAACCTGGGCCTGCGCTACGAGTACTACGGGGTGAACAGCGAAGCCCACAATCGTTACCGGATATTCGACCTGGCTGAATTCGGCGGCTTCGGCCCGCAGAGCGCGCCCTGGTACGACGCCGACCGCAACAACTTCGACCCCCGCGTGGGCTTTGCCTGGGCGCCCAAGGCGCTGAAGGGCAAGACGGTCATCCGCTTCGGCGCCGGCGTCTTCCACGGCCCCGGACAGGTAGACGATGCCAACACCGCGCTGGATAACTATGCCACGGGCAACTTCTCGCTGACCAACGCGGAAGCGCCGACCCTCTCCTACCCGGTCACGCCGTTCCTGGACCTGG
>Ga0315282_10004070_pt1 | contig 25694 bp, 23 predicted proteins | sample YL17G07_20_MG_FD_203693 | JGI IMG/M metagenome (GOLD analysis project Ga0315282, IMG submission 203693) | Sediment microbial communities from Yellowstone Lake, YNP, Wyoming, USA - YL17G07_20 | ecosystem: Environmental > Aquatic > Freshwater > Lake > Sediment | place: USA: Wyoming | collected... | reverse complement strand
AAGTTCATTTTTTACATTGCCGGCTCACCGAAGCAGGTCTGGGAGGCAATCCTCCTCGCTAACGGGATTTTTAAGAAAATGTATGGCGCGGTGATCAAGTCAACGTTCAAGATTGGCCAGAGGATAGAGTTCATCGGGCCGGGCCCAGATGGGCCGGAGACGGTGCAGATCTACGGCCGGGTCCTGAAGTACGAGCCGAAAAAGGTCCTGAGCTATACGGACCACCCCGGACCGTCATATTATCCCAACCACGCCGAGTTAGAATCGAGGGTGACTTTCACACTTGAGCCCGTGGGCAAGACCACCAAATTGACGCTCGTGGAAGACCAGTCGAGTGCGGGCGACGGCGAGGAAGACCAAAGCTGGCTTTGGTGGCTGATCTTGAGCAATCTCAAAACGCTGGTCGAGACAGGCAAGACCCTGGACTTCAGCTGAAAACGGATCCCGGCTATGCAGACAATTTTGGGGGCAAACGGAGTCATCGGGATTGGGCTGGCCAAGAGCCTGGTTCACTTCACCGATAAGATCAGATTGGTCAGCCGGAATCCAAGAAATGTGAATCAAAACGACGAAACCCTGGCCGCTGACCTGACGAACGCCGAAGAGACGGACTTTGCCGTCGAGGGCTCGACCGTTGCTTATCTTACTGTGGCCCTTCCCTATAAAACGAACATCTGGCGGTGGACCTGGCCGGCCGTGATGAAAAATGTCATCGAGGCCTGCAAGAAGCACGGAGCCAAGCTCGTTTTCTTTGACAACGTCTATGTCTACGGCCGGGTCGAGGGCTGGATGACCGAGGAGACTCCGATCTGTCCGGTCAGCCGAAAAGGGGAGGTGCGGGCCCAGATCGCAGCCATGCTGATGGGAGAGGTGATCAAAGGAAACCTCGAAGCTCAGATCGTTCGGTCGGCCGATTTTTATGGCCCCGGCGCTCGGACGAGTGTCGTCAACTTCATGGTCTTTGAGAATTTTGACAAGGGCAAGAGAGCCCAATGGCTGGGCGACGACCGGGTGAAGCACTCGCTGACTTATGCTCCGGATGCCGCGAAAGCGACGGCCGTGCTCGGGAACTCGGAGAAGGCTTACAATCAGGTTTGGCATCTGCCGACGGACAAAAACGCACTCACGGGAAGACAGTTTATCGAGCTGGCGGCGAGAGAATTTGGAATCGAGCCGAGATATCGCGTGCTGAAGGCCTGGATGATGCGAGCGGCCGGGTTTTTGAACCCCCTGGCCAGAGAGAGTGTTGAAATGCTGTACCAAAATAACTCCGAATATCTCTTCGCTAGCGACAAGTTCGGAAAGGCCTTCGAATTCAAGACGACAACCTACGAACAGGGAATCAAGGAAACGGTGAGTTCGCTGGAAAACAAAAAGGAACGGACGCCATGAAAATCCTCATAATCAATCAGTCCGAGGTCGCCGAGTTGCTGCCCATGGGCGAGTGCATTGGGGTGATGACCAGAGCGCTCGTGGCCTTGGCCAGGGGCGAAGCCATCCTGCCCTTGCGGCAGACTCTCCGGCTGTCTGATGAAAGCTTACTTTGCTTGATGCCGTCGTATCTCAAAGATATCCAGGCGGCGGGGGCAAAGGTGATCAGCGTCTTTCCCGGAAACCGGGAGCGCGGCCTGGATTCTCACCAGGGGGCCGTGCTCCTGTTTGAGACAAAGCAGGGCAGCTTGGTCGCCGTCGTCGATGCAACGGCCATCACGGCGATTCGCACAGCAGCCGTGAGCGCGGTTGCGACGCAACTCCTGGCTCGGCCCGAGGTCCAGAACCTGGCCATTCTGGGTTCAGGCACACAGGCTCGGGCACACTTGGAGGCCATGTTGCTGGTCCGGAAGATTCGCCGGGCACGAGTCTGGAGCCTTCCCTTTGAGGATGCCTTTAAATTCGCGAAGATTGCATCCCAGCGATACCGGATGCCGGTCGAAGCCTCCGAAACGGCTCAGCAGGCTGTCGCGGACGCGGATGTGATCTGCACCACGACCTCGGCCAGGGAGCCAATCCTGAAAGGAGACTGGATTTCTCCGGGCGCCCATATCAATGCGATCGGCTCGAGCGTGCCCTCGACGAGAGAGCTCGATACTTCCGCCGTGGTCAAATCAAGACTGTTCGTTGACAGGCGAGAATCGGCCGTCAACGAAGCGGGTGATTTTTTATTCCCAATGAGGGAGGGGGTTATCTCCGAAAAGCACATTCTGGGAGAGATAGGCGAGGTCTTGATGGGCAAACTCAAGGGCCGGACCTCGCCCGGGCAGATCACCCTTTTCAAATCGCTCGGGCTGGCCATCGAAGACCTGGCTTCGGCTCATTACATCTACCAGAAGGCCCGAGAGAAAAAAGCCGGCACTCTGGTCGAGCTCGGCGGCCGGTATCTTTAAGGGATCGGAGCAGCCCCCGAAGGGACTCTATTGCTTGACCAACTCCACGCGGCGGTTTTTGGCCCTCCCCTCCTCCGTATCGTTGGAGGCGACAGGGGCGAGCGGTCCGACACCATAGCCCTTGAGTCTGACGGCCGAGATTCCGTATTTGGAGATGAGAGCCTGCACCACCGCCTCTGCCCGGCCCGCAGAGAGCTTCATGTTGGCGTCCATCAGGCCGGCGCTATCCGTATGGCCGACAACGTTCAGCTTGAGACCGGCGTCGTTCTTCAGGAGCTTGGCGATCTCCACCAAGGCCTTATTGGATTCGGGCTTGATTTCTGATTTTCCGGTATCGAAATAAATCCCATACACAGCCGCGTGGCCGGTGGACCTGATGTCGTTATTGAAGACGTCGGCGCTGGCGACAACAGCCTGAGCCATGGCTTCCTTCTCGACGATATAGAGCCGGTATTCCGAGCCGATACCCCCATCGACATGGACCCAGATCTCCTTTCCGCCCTTCACCAGCTTCATGTAGGAGTTTCCATCGTAGTCGCTAGTCAGAACGGTCCCGCCGATTTTCGTGATCGCATTCTCATAATTGCGGAGGACTTGGATCCGGCTGGGTTCGGAGAACCCGGATTTCAGGTAATAATTGATGCGATAAAGGTGCCCCTCGACCGAAATCGTTTCTTTATTGACAACGAACTCATGGGCGTCGAACTCTTTCTCCTCATATTGGTGGATGTAGAAGTTCGGCATGCGGCTGAAGAGCGGATGATCCTTGCTTCCCGCCGCGTCCTCCTGCGGCCCGGCGAAAAGACCGCCGGCCAAAAGGCCCAGGAAAGCGATTCCGATGATAAGCCGGTTGGCAATTTTCATGGCAATATTCCTCCTTGTGAGACTCGCCCGCCACTTTTCTTTCTGAGGCCATTTTCCGGATGAAGCGGCAAGTCTATCACCAAGCCCCTGCCGGAGTCAAAAGATGCCAAAACCGAAGGTCATGCATTCCTATATGAGATCCTAAGAACAGACTGGTGCATCAGCAATTCAGCCATATGGATATCAACGAAGCGTCCGGCTGAAGAAAGTCGCCATCTGCCAGAAGGCGTCCTTGGCGGGAAAGCTCTCAGAGAGCTTCCCGTTTTCGACCATGAATCCGTGGGGCTGGGCCTGGTAGACCTTGAGCTCAAAATACTTTCCCGCCGCGTCGAGATCCGTTGCGTAGCGATAGATGTCGGCAATCTTACTCGCCTCATCGTGGGTCCCGTGGATCATCAGCATCGGGACTTTGAGCCGGCTGATGAATTCGGCGGGCTTTGCCTGGTTATTGGAGCCTCCCGAGTAAGGGAATCCGTAAAAAGCAACTCCCGATTTGAACTCCATCTGGGGGAGGAAGAGCATGGTGTACCTTCCCCCCGCGCAAAAGCCGGTGAGCCCCAAAAGGCCGGAGTTGACCTCCTTTCTGGTCTTGAGATATGCGACCGAGTCCTGGATGAGCTGACTGACCACCTCATCTTTGGGGGAACGCTCGAAGGTCTGCCACCGGGGCGCTATCACCACGAATCCCTGCGCGGCAAGTCTGTCGATCATCGTAAGGTAGCCCGGCTCCAGGCCTTTGAAGGAATGGATCAAGACCAGAGCCGGCCATTTGCCCTCTCCTTTCGGCGTGGCAAAGTATGCGGGATAGGATTTGCCCCCACTCACTATCTGGGGAGTTTCGCTGGCGGTCGGCAAATCCACAGAACCACGAGAGAGTTGAACCGTCGATACCCCTCCCATCAAGGTCATCAGGAAATACAGAGACAATATTTTCATTTTGGCCCCTCCTTGAGGCAAAAAATTTCCGCGGCCGCCGGCCTTTTTTCGCCGGCAGCCATGACCCTTGTCGGTTGATGATCCGGAGACGACTTCCCTGCTTTGATGCTTACAGGATTATTATACCATTTAGGGAAGCTTATCAGGCAGGACCTCTGTGTTCTTGCGGCCCCCGAAAGAGGACGGGACGAAATCTTGCGTCTAGGGGATGTCTCTCCTCAAGAATCTCCAAGCGGAGAGGGCGATCGCAACGATGATGAGACACAGAAGTACGGCGGCCGATTTCGCAGGCACATGGTGCCTTGTCACGATATCCAAAGGAGAGTAGTATCCGAAAACCGAATACCGGTGCAAAGGCGTCGCCTTCGTCCAGAGCTGCGCGATCACTTGGAGAACGTACGAGACGAGAGCCAGAACGAATCCCGTAGCAGCAACGCGTCCGGCCTCGCGGCCGAAGACCGAGATAACGAGCGTTATCCCGAACCAGGCGCTCTGAAGCAAAAGATAATTCAGCCCGATGGAGAAAAGAGTGCCCGCGCCGAGGACATGAATCCCGTAGACGAGCTGCCCCAGAAGCGTCCCGCACGCGCCGACGGCGATCAGCGCTGAAAGAGCGAGAAGCGCGAACAAAACTTGAGCCACGAAGTAGCGTAAACGGGAGATCGGCTGGCTCAGGACGAGCTCCACGGCACCGGTTTCGATTTCGCCGGCCACCGCCCGCGTCGCCAGAACGATCGCGACCGCAGTCCCGAGGGCCAGCGTGATCGGATGATTCCAGCCAAACGCCAAGATCCCCGCAGGTCCCAGTCCCCCGAAGAACTGTTGTTCCACGAGAGTGCGCGCGAACGGGGGAAGGTTTTTTATGAGCTCCTCGAGCATTCCACGGACGTTCACGGTGGCAACAATGGCGCAAATGAGGTATTCGAACCCGGCGAGGAGCGCTGCGATGACGGCCAGGAATGCCCCGTGCCGAGCCATCAATCGCTTGAGCAGATTAGACACGGCAGGGCACTCCAAAAGTTAACTTGATTCCGTCTCGGCAGAATAATGAAGTCATTTTGAAGCCTGGTAATACGTAAGGAAAATGTCCTCGAGCTCAGGCTCGGGAAAGACAAAGTGTTCGACCTCGGCTTGGGCGATCCGTCGCAGCACCGGGTTGACGTCCCCTCGAATCCAGAGAGAGACCTCGCTGCCGGTCAGTTGCGAACGCGTGACACCCGGCAGGCGCACGAGGTCCTCCGGCGCGGTGCCTCGGAAGCGGACCCGCAGGCGGCGCACCATCTTGCTGCGGAGGCTTTCGATGGATTCGACGGCCACGAGTTCGCCCCGGCGCAAGATCGCAACCCGGCCGCAGATCGACTCCACCTCGGAGAGGACGTGCGAAGAAAAAAACACCGTCCGGCCGTTCCTGGAGCGCTCCAGGACGAGGCTGCGAAACGCCCTTTGGACGAGCGGATCTAGCCCCGTTGTCGGCTCGTCGAGGAGCAGCAGCGCGGGGTCGTGCTGCATGGCCGTCGTCAATCCCAGTTTCTGCTTCGTGCCGTGGGAAAGGAATTTGATCCGGCGCGTCAGAGCCGATGGCTCGACGTCCAGAGCGTCAAGGAGCTGCTGCCGCAGGACGGGAGGACGCCCGGGGCGAAACCCGGCGAAGTATTCCAGCAGAGCTCCTCCGGTCAGGTTTTCATAGAGATGGAGCTCGCCCGGGAGATAACCAACGTCGACTCGCGAACGGGAGTCCGGAGCCGCGACGTCGAACAGCCGCACATCGCCGCCATCCGCCCTTACGAGTCCGAGGATGATGCGCAGAGTCGTGGTTTTGCCCGCGCCGTTAGGACCCAAGTAGCCGAAGACTTCGCCCGGGTCGACCGCAAAACTCACGCCGCGCAACGCCTGAACGCTCCCGTAGGCCTTAGCTAGGTTTTCGACGATGAGAGAATGCATGCTGAAATTCACGCTGATAGGAAAATCTACGGGAAAGTCAAAAACATGTCAAGAAGATGGCCCTTTTATCTCCAAACCGGCCTAAGTAAAGCTCAGGCCCGATAACAAGATGCTTGCTTTGATCGGGGTTTCGGCCAAGCCGCCGTTGTCTAGCATCCGGCTTTATCTTATGTTTATAAAGACTTCGTGTCTGATGAAGTCTCCTGGGCGCCCTTCTACAAATTCGATAAGAAGCTGGCTCCCGTCGAGTCTTGCGCCCTGAACGGAAGCGACGAGATCGGGATGGGTCAAGCCGAGTCTATAAACCTCTCGAGCCAGGCCTTCCAGGGTCAGTTTCAATTGCTTTTCGGCGCCCTCTAATTTGATGATTTTCAAGCCCCTGTCCGGATCTCCGGTTTTTGTCACGATCGTTGGAGCGAGAATCTCCACCGTAGGTTCAAATTCAATTTCAATTGAATCGTTTCCGGTTAGGACAATCTCAAGCACCGGTTGCACGGCCGAGGAGAAGGCCGGCGCTTCCATTTTGAACCGCGCGGGCTGTCCGTTCACTCTGGCCCCGAGGATTTTCGTACCCGGGCCCAAAGCAGGACCGAAGACAAGGCTCCAGCCTTCGTTTTTCGCCGAAATGACCTCGACTTGAAGGCTCCGTTCTTTCCTCGTCCAATGGAAAGAAAACTCTGCGCTCCCGACACGATAGTTCTCCACAGCGGCTTCTTCCCAATCTGCGGGAAAGCGCGGCTCGAAGGTGATCCTCTTTTCTAGCGCGTTGCCGTCGAGTCCGAAAAGGCCTCCGACCAAGGGCAGCACAACGCTCGTCGTGCTGAATCCCTGGTGGGGAACAGCCTCGTCCGGCCAGATATTTTGCGCGCCGGAGAAAAGCTCCGTGACATTGCCCGCCGCATTATCAAAGGTATGGCGAACCGAGCTCATCAACGATTCATAGCCCTGGATAGCAAAATAGTGCTTGAACTGAGCGATGGCCGTCCAGCCGCTCAGAAAGGGCCAGACGGCGCCGTAATTATAATTGAGCGGCTCAAAGAGGCTGCTTTTGATCGATAAAACCCTGATTCCCCAATCGGTCGTCATCTCGGCTGAACCCAGCTTTTCCAGGGTCCGCGCGCTCCGCTCCGGGTCCCCCAGCCCCCAACTGAGCCCGACGGCGCTCCAGGGCGACAGGTCCTTGACCTTTTTCCCGTCGCCGCTAAACGCATAAGAATATTGGCCCAGCTCGCTATCCCAGAATTTCGAGTCGAACGCCCGACGCGCCACGACGAAACGCTCGTCTGCTTCTTTAGCCGTTGCCCGGTCCCCCACACTTTGGGCCAACTCCCGAATGGCATAAGCGGCCCTTGCCCAGACCGCGGCCAGATAGATGTCCGTCTGGATTCCGGTGAGCGAGCCAAACTCGAGGGCGCCCAGCCCGGCCTTTTTATTGTCCATCAACCCGTCGCCGTCAACATCCGTGCTCAGGCACCAGGCGAACGCTCTTTTGAGGCTCGGCCAGCTTTTTTTTATGAATTCGATGTCCCCGGTCTTTTTGCAATATTCGTAAACGGCATCGATGTAAAACGGAGTGGTATCAGCGTGAATGTATCCATAAGGATAGTCTTCGAACCAAGGCAAGTATCCCGCTGCCTGAGAAAGTTCATGGGCCATCTTGCCGTCCGACCTTTGCCATTTCTGAGTGAAAGCTAAGACGTCTCGGGCCATGGAATGAAGGCCCAGGCTATCGAGGCTCAGAGAGTTTAGATAGGCGTCGGTTCCGAAAAACCAGCCAAAACCGGGTCGCCCTCCTGAACCCGACCGTCCCAACCCGGCCACCAGCCCTCGCCCCAGGTCGGGATTGTCAACGAAAAGGTTATCGTAGGCAATCTTGGCCCATTCAAAGGCTGCGTTCAGATTGACGTCGGGCGTCTTGACCTGAAGGGAGCTTGCCCGCAGATCCCGGTAATGGTCTTTTGAAGCACGATAATACGATTCGGGATTTGCCGCGAGGCGCTCATAAATCTTGCTGACCTCATCGCGCGGCCCTTTCCCTCCCGCCATGATGATCGGGATATATTTTCCCTTGACCGTGCCCTCGTTCTTAATCTCAATTATGAATTGGCTGGGCGAGTCGGAGAGCATGTGGGCTGGAGTATAAGAAATGCCCCGAGCCGCCGGCGATCCCACAAGGCCGTGATTCTTCCCCGTGGGCTCGGAAATGAGATAGGCTTTGAGGTTTTCGTCCCAGTCAGCGGACTGGCCACCAATGCCGGCCGGCCACATCGGCTGGAGCATAGGGACGAGACTGCAGATGACGGACAGGGGCTCGACGGCGTCGACTTCGAGGAGAATCAGGGCCCCCGGGTCATCGATCGCGGCAATGTAATTGGCTTTGACGGTAAAGGATTGAGAGATAAAAGTGATGGTCGTCACCTCAGGCGTGATAGTGATATAGCGGGCGGTATCTTTTCCTTCGATCGGGACCGTGCTCGAACCAAGAAGAAAGGAGAATTCAAAATTGCGGAAGAGCTTGAGAGGATAAGCCCAGGCTTCGAATGAGCCGCTCTCGAGACCCAGGATGGCGAATTTTCGTCCCACCTTGTCGAAATACGTGCGCGGCTGGGCCAATCGCTCGAGCTTCAAGTCACCGGGCTCAAGCTTGAAAAAAGAGATCAATCCCTCTTGGGCCTGGGACGCGCGGGCACCAATGCTCAAAAGGCACAAAGCGACGAGCAGAAATTCCTTTTTCATGGACGCCTCGAACCGGATTATTCCCTATCTGGCTTATAACAGAGGGAAATCTTTCTGTCAATCCGTTGTGGGCGTTGATCAGGCCTCGCCGAAGTCGGGCGCTTTGAACTTGGCGTCGCTGGTCAAAACGACTTCGCCGTTAACCGTGTAGCGATCCAGAACGAGAACCCGGTAGACGCGGCGGGCGGATTCGATGAGGATGATGATGGCGCAGATCATGATGATGCCGGTCAGAGTCACATTTATAAAACCCAGGGATCTCTGGCCCGGCACAGACATCAACGGCAGGAAATTATCGAAGATATTGCGCCAGCCTGCGTACAGAGTTGTGGTGGCTACAAAAGCCAGGGGCACCAGGCTCACCCAGACGTAGCGAACCTTGCCCGCGTTTATGATTGCGACTGTTGCGACAGATAAGGCGACCGCCGCCAGAAGCTGGTTAGCTGTCCCGAACATGGGCCAGATCGTGCTGATATTTCCAGTCCAGATAAAAAAGGCCCAACTCAAAACGACGAGAAAAGTGGAGAAGAGAGCTCCCGGCCACCAGTCCGTTTTTTCCAATGGCTTATAGATTCGCCCGCCGAATTCCTGGACCAAGAACCGGGCGACACGCGTTCCGGTATCGATTGTCGTCAGGATAAAGAGGGCTTCAAACATGATGGCGAAATGATACCAGTAGGACATAAGCGTCCTCATGCCTGGAAGGCCGGAAAATATCTGGGCAAACCCCACGGCCAGTGAAACCGCCCCTCCAGGGCGGCCCATCACGTTCTCCCCGACCTGTTTGGAGAGATCCGCCAGGTTGACGGGTGCCATTCCCAAGGTCGCAAACTTCTCGGGGCTCAGGTTAATAGCAAAATAGTCCCCTGGGAACAGAGAACAGGCGGCAATGAGCGCGATCACGCTGACCACGGATTCCACCATCATGGCGCCGTAACCGATCAGCCTGGCATCTTTTTCTTTGGAAATCATCTTAGGAGTTGTTCCCGATGAGACCAGCGAGTGGAATCCCGAAATTGCGCCGCAGGCGATGGTGATAAAAAGAAACGGAAATAGCCTCCCCGGAATGACGGGCCCGCTGCCGTGGACGTACTGGGTGAAAGCGGGCATTTTCAGGGTAGGATGAACAAGAAAGACTCCGAGGATCAGGGCAATAATCGTGCCTATCTTTAGATATGAGCTCAAATAATCTCGGGGGCAGAGCAGCATCCAGACCGGCAAAACCGAAGCGATAAATCCGTATCCGGCGATAGCGAGAATGATTCCTTCCCGCGAGAGTGTGAAGAAAGACGCCAACGAAGAATGAGCAACGAAATTTCCCAGGATGACGGCCGTGAATACTCCGATGACACCGATGATGCTCGCCTCAGCGATCTTCCCCCGGCGTATCCGGTACATCCACAAGCCCACAAAGAGCGCGATCGGTATGGTCATGGCGATGGTGAAGGTTCCCCAGGAGCTTTCTCTGAGGGCGTTGACCACGGCCAAACCGAGCCCGGCCAGGGCGACGACGATGATGATAAGAATCGCGATCGAGGCGATCGCTCCGGCCAAAGGGCTGACTTCGTGGCGGGCGATCTCGGCCAGGGACCTGCCCTTGCGGCGGATGGAGGCGACCAGAATCAAGAAATCATGGACCCCACCGGCGATAACCGCGCCCAGAAGCATCCATAGCAATCCCGGGGCATAGCCAAATTGGGCCGCCAGGACTGGACCGATCAGCGGGCCGGCGCCGGATATGGCCGCAAAATGGTGCCCGAAGAGGACATACTTGTTCGTGGGATGGTAATTATGGCCGTCATTGAGGGCATGAGCAGGCGTCTTGCGGCTGTCATCGAGCGCCAGGACTTTCGCGGCAATAAAAGCACTGTAATAACGATAAGCAAGGGCTACGACCAGAAGCGTCAAGAGGACGATGGGTATCGCGTTCAAGCTTGGTTCATCCTCGTTCCATTATACACCTGACGTCCAACCTTTTGGGCTTCAGATTCACAGCTTATACCAGAGGGAAATATTTCTGTCAAATGAAGTTCGTCCATCTCTTCCTTCTCGTCGTCTCGTCAAGAGAAAATTCTGACCAGGCCGAAGAAAAGAAAAAGCACCCCGGTGATAAGGGCGGCGAACCGGGCGATGGTACGCAGAGTCGCGGAAGAAGAAAGATAGCCCACAAATAAATAGGGAACGAGGAAAACCGAGGTCACTAGAAAAAAGACAAAAAAGAAGACGAGGCCATACCAGATCCTCCCGGCAACAAACACATCGGCGAAGGCGGCCAGGAAGGGTGGACAAAAGTTGAGGCCCATCAACATGCCGAAGAGAAAGGGGGCCCGCGCTTTCTGCCAAAAAGGCGAAAGAGCTTTGCACAAACTCAGGTTTGGAAAGCCTCCCTGCAGTCCGTAGAGCACCATGAGGACGGCCAACCCCAGGAAAGAGAGGCCGATGACAAGATCGGAGCTTTTTGAGCCGAACCGGGCTCCCGCCCAGCCCACAATCAAGCCAAAGACGAGATAGGCGATGAAACGGCCAGCGATGAACTGAAGGAAAGGCATGAGCTTCGCGCGGAAGGGCTTCCTCTCCTCGGCCAGCATCAAGGGAAGAAACACCGGGGCGCAATAGCCCAGGCAGACCGCGCCCGTGGAAAGGCCGAGCAGGAGAGCCTTAAGAACAGGTTCGAACATCGGCCCTCAGCGGGAAGGCTTGGTCAGCTTGAGAGAGCCGGTTTTGGAGTCAAAAGTCCCTTCCTTGATCGGAATCTTTTTGCCCAGTTTTTCCGTCAACCCCGACCCGAAGCCGAAGAACAAAAGCGGAATCAGGACAATCAGCAGCACAGCAACCAGATACATCAGTTTGACCTTTGCTTTCGTAAGAATATTCTTAAGGCGCGACATTTTCTTCTCCTATCTCAGCAGAAAAGAGCCCGTCTGGAAGAGATGGACGATTCTCAGCATGGACTGAGCGACCATGCCGGAGGAAATAATGCTCCCAAAGAGCAGGGCTCCAAAAATGAACAGCGTATCCGGGCGAAAGACCTCTTTGAGAAAGCGGCGGCCGCCCGACGAGCCTTCAGATCCCTTCCGGAGCGGGACACCCAGGAGCGAATACTGGATCGCTTCCCTCGGACAGACCTCCATGCACCGGCCGCAGCGCGTGCAGCTTATGGAAACTCTGTTCTTGGCCAGAGTCTCTTTGGTTATTGAGAAGGTGGGACATTGATCCGTGCAGGCGCCGCATTGGTTGCATTTCTCTTTATCGACCCGTACCCGGTGGGGGTTGATCAGGCCTGCAAAAGACTGAAAGGCGCCGAAGGGGCAGAAGAGTCCGCACTGGGTCCTCCGTTTCATAAGGAGCGGCAGGCCCACTACGAAACCGAGAAACAAAGAAATAAAAATCCCCGTTTGGACCCAGATCAGCCAGTTCACCGGTTTGATAAATTCCGTCACGGCCTTGAACGGGCAGAGCCAGCCGCAGTACACCGGCTCGAGAGCCAGAAAAGCCCAGATGACTACGACGCCCAGCAGGGCGAACGGAAACCAACGCCAGGAATAATTGAATTTTTTCGAAGAGAGCATCCTCTTGGGCAAAAGCTTGGAAAAGAATTCGTCAAACCCGCCGTAAAAACAGCCCCAGCTGCACCAGCCCTTGCCCAGGGAAAGAGTCGCTCCCAGCCATAAAAACAACATCGGGAAAAAGCCCATGTTGGCAAATAGCTTTGTCGGAAAAATGAGGAGGCCGTAGACGATCCCGGGAAGGATGAGCATGGGGATCGTCAGGTGACAGAGCGGGGTATCGAGCTTGGAAATGTCCTGAGTGGTCAAGGCGATGTGGCCCCGGGTCTCCAGGAGAGCCGGGATGAAATTGAGGGCAAAACCGATCGCATAAACCGAAAAGAAGATGGACCGGTACCGGCTGACACGGCCGGTGCGATAGATCAGGTAAGTTAAAACGGTGAGGAAAATAAGATAAGCGCCGCCTGCGGCCATCATCTTCGGAGACTTCTGAAACTGGCCCAGGATCATGAAGGCCAGGAATATAAACATCAGGCCGGTCAGAAAAATCGTCGTCGGGCGGGAATGGCTGTTGACGAGAGGTTTCTTAGGCATCATGCCTCCTTCACTCTATTCGGCGGGTTTGAAGGCCAGCTTGATCTGGATGATCTCGGGCCAGCTCCCCGTTCGCACCGGGGGGCCCCAAGTGCCCACACCGCAGGAAACATAATACTGCGTTTTCCCCTTGCGGAGGTAGCCCCAGTATTGCTCGTACATCGCCTTGTTTATAAAATTGATTGGAATGAGCTGACCCGCGTGGGTGTGGCCCGAGAGCTGGAGATCGATTCCCGCGGCCTCGGCATCCTCAAGATGGAAAGGTTGGTGATCGAGCAGGATGAGCGGCAGGCGGGTATCGACATTCTCCAAAATCTCCTTTAGCGATGCCCGCCTCTCTTCCCAACGCGGGGCAGAACGATCTCTTCGGCCGACAACATAGAAGCTATCCCTGATTTTCACCGCTTCATCCTGGAGGACTCTCACTCCTCCTCTGGTCAAGGAATCGATGTTCTTTTTGACGCCGCTGTAGTACTCATGATTCCCGGTGACCGAAAAAACACCCAGGGGCGCCTGGATTTCCTGGAAGGTCTGGATCATGGCCTCACCTTCCCCTCTCGGAACATACATGTCCATCACATCACCCACCAAGACCACGAGGTCAGGCTTCAGGCTGTTGATTTTGCGGACGATCTTCTGTAACCGGGAATTGCGGTTGATCGTCCCTTGATGAAAATCCGAGGCCATGACGATGTTCACGGTCTGAAGCGCGGGGGAAGGTTTATCGATCCGGATCTCGAGTTTTCTGAGCCTGGGAAAAGCGGCATTAATGGCCCCCCCGATGATTATGATCAGAACCGTCGCCAGGACAAACAGGAATGTGAAGTGGGCCGCGTGCTGAGGTTGTTCTGTTACGGCTTTTGGGAAAAAATGAAAGAAATGGTTGGCCAACCTCATGAGATCGATCAGGAGGAGGATAAAAAAGGCGTAAAACATGAGGACAAAATAAATAGAACCCAGCCTGTCCAGAGATTCCGTCAGCCAACCCGGGATGATCCGTTCGAGGAAACGGGCAACAGGATAAGCCAGCACCAGGATAAGTAAAGTGCCCAGGATGAGAGAACGCCCCAATCCCATTCCCACCGCACCCTGCCAGGCGCGGCGCAGCACGTAGAAATTGATGAGCGCGTAGATTGTCAGGGCGATGATCAAAAAGATAGCCATCCTGAGGCTTCTCATTAAGAAAACCAGTATACCCTAATTCGCAGAAATATAACCCAACGGGCTGAGTTCTGCCAGAGTTTTTTTTGACTTTTACAGTTCACGGAATTCAGCCGGGTACTCAACGAGCCCGCCGGCCTCATCCAAACTTCCCTTTCTGATCTCGAGGGCGAGGAAGGCGTCATCCGGCACTTCAAAAGGGGCTTTGATCTTTCATCGGCTGGCGGGCACAAACCCGAACGTCGGATAATAGTGGGGATGCCCGACAACAACGACGGATCCGTACCCCAATTCCGTTGCCTTGGCCAGCCCTTCCCTGACGAGTCGCTTCCCTGCTCCGTTCCTCTGGTGCCTCGGCAGAACGGCCATGGGAGCTAGGGCCAGCGAGCCAAACTCTTTCTTACTAGCCGTTTCTCAATCTTCGATCCTGTTAAACCAGGCGATCTCCTCGAGTGTCTTTCTCTTTTTCTCTCCCTGGGGTGTTTTATCGTAGTAGCCCATGGCCATCAAAGCCACGATCTTGTATTTGCGGGGGATTCGAAAAAAGCGACGCGCTTTTTTGAGGCTGAACCAGCCGATCCAGCACGTTCCCAGGCCTAGCTCCTCGGCTTGAAGCACAATGTGCTCTCCGGCGATGCCGCTGTCGATAAGATAAAAAGAGACTCCCTGGACCTGTTTGCCCAGGCGGTTGGCCAGGACATCGGGACGGGCTAAGAAGAGGATCAGAACGGGGGCGCGGGCGGCGAAACGGGTCGGAGAATAGATCCCGGAAAAGACATTTTCGGCAAACTTCTCTTTCATCGCTGGGTCGTCAATGATCAAGTAGCGCCAGGGTTGGACATGGCTGGCCGACGGTGCCAAACGGGCCGCCTCGATACAGACTAGGATCTTTTCCCTTTCGACGGGTTTGTCGAGGTATTTCCGGATGCTTCTTCGGCTCCGGACGAGCTCCTGAAATGGCGTTAAAATCATTGTTTCTTTACTCACTGCTCAGTGCTCACAGCTCACGTCTCACTATCTTATGATTCGCATTTTTGTTTGGCGGCCATCCAGGAAATAGGCCCCATTTGTGGTGAAAACAGCGTCCTGCTCGAGAGCGATTACGACCTCCTGATTCTCCCACTCCGGCACGCTGGCCCTGACATTGAGCTCGATGGAATGGCAGGTTTCAGGATAAAGTGGATAATCGCCTTGGCCGGGAACGCCGCCCTGCTTATCCCAGAGCCCGATCGTCGGACCGGCCGCGTGGCCATGAAAACCCAGAGGATGGGTATAGATCGACGGATTGAGACCCTGCTCTTTTGCCTTTTTCAAGGCCGCCGCCAGGATCTCGTTTCCCGTCCTCCCTTCCTTGAACTCAGCGATCAAAATGTCCTGGAGCTTGTTCCCTTGGGCCAGTGCCCCTTTAAGGCCCGCCGGGCCGTCTTCTTCGCCTTCCTTCAAAACATAGGCGTGTTCCTGCGTGTCCGTATTGAGATGGAGATAGTTGATGCCGACATCACAATGAAGAAGGTCGCCCCGGTGGATGACTTTGTCCTTGGGTTCGCCTTCTTTGAGCCGCTGGATGGAGATAGACGGATGAAACCAGGTCGAGAGTCCGCGTCCACGGATCCGTTCTCTTATCCACCAGACCACGTCCTCCGTCGTCGTCACGCCAGGGGTTATGACCTTGTCGGAAAAAGCCTCGGCAATGATACGGTGGGCAATAGCCACGATATGGGGATAGACTTCAAGCTCCTCGGGAATCCGTTTCTCCAACCAGCCCACCGCAACTCGTTCGGCGTTCTGAAGGCGCGAGGCATACTGGGGACCGATGGCTTGGACAAGGTTTTTTTTGAGTGAGGCTGAGAGTCCGTCGCCGAAGGCAAATGTCTCTGACTCGTTGATCCCGATTTTCTCGGGGCGTCTTTCCTGGATCACCTTGGCCAGGCACTGCCATTGATCCTGCTTTTCAGGGTCCCAAACGCCTTTGTAGAGGCCGCCGATCCCGTATCGGCTGACGGCCAGCCTCTCGATTCCCTCTTTTCCGCGGTCAAAAAAAACGAGCATGGTCAGGCGGCGGGCCGACAGTTCATCGTATGGGACAAGAGTGAGAAAGACGGGGTCTTCATTGTACTCCCGGCAGATCACGACCCACATATTCAACTTTTCCCGGCGCATGACCTCCGGGAGGACCGTCTCCAGCCTGATCTTAAGCCAGCCGTCGACCAGCCGGGCCTGTTCTCTCAGGCCCAGAATCGAGGGCAGACTTTCGTCGGCTGAGCCGAGAGGTGTCAAAAAGAGCTCAAATAGAAACAAAGCCAAAAGGACGGCATTTTTTGCGTGTTTCATGTTTCCTCCCCGTCGCGCCCTAATTTATACTAAAGAAAAGGCGTTTGACAACAGCAAAAAAACAGTGAGCCGTGAGCAGTGAGCGCTGAGCAGTGAATTACAGGTCCCCCGAACTCAAGCAAAATGGGCGGAGGTCTTCTAATGCGTCGTGAGCACTCGATTTGAGACGCTTTCGCAGCAAAAAACATTTGATTAAAACTCTGGTTTTTTGGTATATTCGAATTGATTAAACTCTGACCAGGGAAAAATCGTATATTAGAAGAGGAGGTCATGATATGAGAAAATTCACCGTTTTTGGACTCATCATCCTATTTGCCGCTTTCTCAGCCGTGTCCTGCGGCAAGGCCGGCGCACCCAAGGCGGGTTCCGCCAAGGCCGAATCCATGCTCAACCTTCTTCCTAAGGAATCCCGAGGTGTAGTCATGATGGATCTGCACAGGATCCTGACGACGGAATTTGTCGATAAGGCCATCAAAGACCCCAAGAATGCCCCCAAATACCAGGAATTCGTCAAAGAATCCGGAATCGACCCCCAGAAGGACCTCTACTTCGTGGCCGTGGGCATCATGGGTCAAATGGACGGGATGAAGGAGCCGGAGCCCGCAATCGTTGCCAATCTCAGGTATAACAAAGATACGCTCACGGCCGCGCTCAGGAAACACGGCAAGGAGATGCAGGAGCAAACATACAGCGGCGTCACTCTGTATACCGGCAACCTGGAAGGAAAATCAGGCAAGCCGGGTTGCGGGGCTTTCCTGGACGACTCCAACATCGTGCTCGGAAACGAGAAGACCGTCAAGGCGGTCATCGACGTTTTCCAGAAGAAGGCCGAGAGCGTGCTCAAGAACGCTGAGCTGGCCGCCGTCCTCAAGAACACCAAAAAGGAGGCCATGGTCTGGAGCGCTTTCCTCTTTCCGCCGGAAGCGATCAAAGAGCTTGCCGCCAAGAACCCGATGCTCAGCGCTCTGGTAGGCGTCACCTCCTTGACCCTCTCTTTTGATTACGCCGATAAAGCCTTTCAGGCTAAGATCAGGACGAGCGGCGGCGACGAAAAAAAGAACAAGGGACTGGCTGACCTGTTGAACGGATTAAAGACGCTCGGGGCAGGAGCCGCCGCGAAAGACCCGAACATCGGCGACCTGCTCGGCAGGATCGAGATCGGCTCCGGCCCGGATCATGTCGAGATCTCCGCTAACGTTCCCGAAGAACTGATCGACAAGCTCAAGGCGACGGCGGAACAGAAGATGAAGGGAATGGTGCAGCCTCAGGCGGAAGAGAAAAAAGAAGAGAAAAAAGACTAGTCCTCGAAAATATATTCTTTATAGGTAAAGGCGAGGCAGGCCAGGGCGAGGAAAGCAGCCGTCAGCAGCGCGAGCGCCAGGAGAGCGAGTCCGGGTCGAGTCGGTTCGAGCCGGAAGAGAAGAAAGGAAAAACCCCCGCTCGGATAAGAAGGCAGAAGAGACTTCAGATAGTGGACGATCGAGAAGCGCTGGGTTGAGCCCGGAAAATACTGGATAACACTCTCCCAGCCGAAACCAAAGACCAGCCCCAGCAAAATCGCTTTCTTCAAGATTGTTCCCAACAGGGTAAAAAAGGCCGTATAGCAGATTAGCCCAAGGACAAGGACTCCCAAATACCTCAGCAGCTCCGGATAAAGAGAGACCATCAGAAGCCTGCTGCTGTTCAAGATCATAAACGACAAAATCAGGCTGATGGCCATCATGATGACAATGAGAAGGGTGTACGCGGCGTACTTGCCCAGGATGATGGCCGACTTTGGGATGGGCCTTGTGGCCAGGTAGGAAAGGGTCTTTCCTTCCAGCTCCTCGGAGCAGACCGAGGTTCCATAAAAAAGGGCCAAGATTAGAACCAGGAACTGCAGGTCAAAAACCATGAGAATGTTGGAGAAGACGGACGTCACCGAGACGGAGGGATTCGAGCTCAGAATCTGATTGGCCTTGATGACCAGGACCAGGATAACGGGCAAAAGACTCAGAAAGAAAAAGACCTTTGTCTTCTTAGCCCTCCTCCCCAGAAAAAGAAAGAAGGAAAAGACTTCTCCCACCGACCTGATGGAGAAGCTTCCTTGAGTGCGTTTTAGTCCAGCCATCTTATTTCCCCACCAGGTAGTCGAAAACAGCTTGCAGGTTATCATCCGGCGAGGTGATCTCTTCCACCTCGATCGCGTTGTCGATCAGGAGAGCGGGCAGGAGCCCGAAGAGTTTATCACGGTTATGGGTCTCCACGACCAGCGTCTCCGGCTCGGGGCCGAAGGTCACTTTCAAGATAAAGTCCTGGGCGATGAACTTGGAGGCCAGCTCTCGGGGCTTGCTGCATTTGATCGAGATAATATGAGGATGGGATTCAATCAGGTCCCGGATGTAGTGAATATCCCCCCGGGCCAGGATCTTGCCCTGGTGGATGAGGACGATGTTTGAGGTCATGGCTTCGATCTCGGGCAGGACGTGGCTGGAGACGATGATCACCTTTCCCTGGGATTTGTAGTCCTTGACCAGGTGGATCAGTTTTCGTTTGCCCAACGGATCGAGCCCGTTCAGGGGTTCGTCGAGGATCATGATCTCGGGATCGTGAGCGATGGCCTGGGCGAATTTGAGTCTCTGCCGCATCCCCCGGCTGTAGGCCCTGATCAGGCGGTCTTTGTCTTTGAGGAGCTCGACGATGTCAAGGGCCCTCTCCGCCCGAGTTTTTATCTCCGCAGGGGAAAAGTGAAAGAACTTGAGCAGCCCGGAGAGGAACTCCCAGCCGGTGACCTCCTCGTAGAATGAGTCCTGTTCCTGGCAGAATCCGATTCGGGCGAAGAGCCCAAAATTATTCCAGATCCGCTGTCCGGAGATCCTGACCTCGCCGATGTTGGGCTTTATCTGGCCGGTTAGAAGTTTCATGAAGGTCGATTTCCCGGCGCCGTTCGGCCCCAAGAGGCCGGTGATCCCGGCCTCGATTTGGAGGCTCACATCGCTCAGGCCCAGCACGTTGCCGTACCACTTGGACAGGGCCTTGGTCTCGATGACGGCCGTCATTTGATGACCTCAACCCCTTTGATTTTCTTGCCCAGAACCCAGACGGTGAGGGCGCATACGGCCGCCAGGACCAGGAATGAATAGAACCAGGGGACGGCATAGTGAGCTTTCTGCTGGAAGAGAAAGGCTCCCATCTGCTGGAGATTGACCTTTAAGGAGAAGAGCGCCACGTAGGGGGTCCTGAAGATTTCGTTAAGTATCGCGGCGATGATATCTGAAAATAAATAAACCGCGAATATAAGAACGGCGACATATCTCTTATTTTTGCTCAAGGAGGATAGAAGCAGAGTGTAAGAGGCAAAGAAAATGGTGACCAAGAGAGAATAAATGACAATAGAAAGGAGAAGCCAGGGAAAGGCCGCGAAAAATGCGAAGCTGGCGGCGAAAATGAGCTTCATAAGGAAGAAAACGAGCCCGGGGACCAGGGTTAAGATCAGGAGGAAGAAAAAAAGGATAGAAGCCTTGCCCAGGAAATAATCCTTCTTCTGGATGGGCCGGGAGAAGTAAAGCTGGAGGGCATTGTTCTTGAGGTCATCGGAGATGAGGCGAGCACCGCCGAAAACAAGCAGCATGACCATCATGAAGAGCAGAAAATCGCTCGTCAGATAGGACTTGAAATAGCCCGGGTTGATCTGGAGGATTTTTTCCGATCCCTTGATCATAAAACGGAAATTTTCCATGCGTTCAGAAATATAAATTCCGACCAGATAAACGAAGCTCGGGATGAGCGAGAAAACGAAAAAGAGGCGAAAGCCCTTGATCTTGAAAGCGAGCTTGATCCCGGTCCGGGTGATCGGCCACCAGGGAAACCTGGTCTGCCGGAGCTGGCCGTCCCAGTGAGTGTAACCTTTTTCCCTGATGGTCATCAGTCCACTCCCACGGCCCGGGCAAAGAGATCTTCGAGCGAGGTTTGGCTCCGGACAAATTGCCGCACCTGGACCTGCGTCTGCCTGGCGACCTCAAAAATTCTCATCTTGTCTTGATCGGCGGGCATATAGATTTTTAAAATCTTATCTTCCGTCTCTTCGACTCTGCAGCCGAGGTCTCTGAGCTTTTTAACAAAATCCTCGGATTCGCCTTTGATCTTGAGTTCAAACAGTCGGTAGTTGATCTCTTTGAGCTCCTGGATATCCCCCTGGGCCGCCACCTGTCCCTTGTTGAGAATGACGACGTAGGCGCAGATGGATTCGATATCCGAAAGTATGTGAGAACACAGCAAGACCTGGATGCCCTTTTTCGATGAGATGTCCCTTATCAGTTCGAGTATTTCGGTCCGGCCGTGCGGGTCGAGGTTGCTCGTCGGCTCATCCAGGAAAAGGATCCTCGGGTCGTGGACGAGAGCCTGAGCCAACTTCAAGCGCTGCTTCATTCCGGCCGAATAGGTCTCCAGGAGCCGGTAACGGGACTCCCCCAGCCCGACGTAGAAAAGAACCTCGTGGGCCCTCTTCATGGCTTCCTGGCGGGGCATCCCCGAGAGCTCGCCGAAATAGGAAGTGAAAGAAACAGCGTCCATCCCCGGAATGAAGCAGTCGTCCTCGGGCATATAACCCACGGCGCGGCGGATGAGCGGCTGCTCCTGCCTGATGTCATAACCCAGGATCCTTCCTTCCCCTGCGTCCGGGGCGAGAAAACCCAGAAGAATCCGCAGAAGTGTGCTTTTCCCGGCGCCGTTCGGGCCCAAAAGCCCGACCGCTCCTTGCTCCAGGCTGAGGCTCACGTCATGGAGGGCCCGGAGCTTTCCGTAGCTGAATGACAGGTTCTTGACTTCGATGCTCATCTCAGAAAGACACAGCCTCTTATTTTAGGAATACGAGGATTTCCGGGAAAAGTTCCTCGCTTTTCGAATTTCCGTTCACTTCTTCGCTCGCTTCAAAGGATAGACTCTGGTCCCCTCCCCGTAGACAATCGCTCGGTACGCTTTTTCAATCCGGTCCCAGTTTTCTTCTCGATCCAAAGACCAGAACCGGCCCATGACAGTAACGACCTCTCCTGTAGCCAAGGACCGGCACATCTCCTCGACTTTTTCAACATAAATCGCGCCGCTCTCCGGCTTTTCTCCTCGGCGGCCGATGAAGGCGTGGACGTAGACTCTCCCAAGGCCCACTTTCCCGGCCAAGCGAAGCAGGGCGAAGAGATGCTTGATCGTGCCGTGTGAGCTGTAATGAGATACAATCCCCATCAGGTGAAGTGCTCTACTTTCCTTCTTCGCTCCCTCCATCGCCCAGAGGAAGGCCGGGTTGGAATAGAACGACTCGTCTTCGATGGCCCGGTCGATTTTGACCCGGTCGAGAAATATCCGCCTCCCGGCGCCGATGTGGAGGTGCCCGGCCTCCGAATTCCCGACCGTGTTCGGCGGCATGCCCACGGCTTCACCGGAGGACTTCAGAGTCGCGTGGGGAAGATTTTCCCACAGCCAATGGAAACTCGGAGTCTTCGCCTCGGCCATGAGGTTTCCGTATTTCTCTTCCCGAACCCCCCATCCGTCGAGGATGATGATCAGGAGCTTTCTCCTATTCTGGCCAGGCCGCTTGAGAATCAGGCTTGATCCGGTCATCTCCGGCGGCTTCTCCAGTCCAACGATTTCGAGGATGGTCGGGGCGATATCGGCTAACTCCCCTTCGGGCCTCAACTCCCATTGTTCGGTGCCGTCCCCGGCAAAATCAACCAAAATGAAGGGAACAGGATTCTTTGTATGTCCGGTGTTGACAGCGCCATCGGGATAGAGCCATTCTTCCACCGTCCCGTGATCTGAAGTGATGATGAGCGTCGCCTTTTCCTGGCGCGCCTCCTTAGCGACAAGCCCGAACTCTCTGTCGACGGCCTCAATCGCCTGCAGGACGGCGGACTTGTTTTCGATATGACCGACCACATCGACATTGGCGTAATTGGCGATGATAACATCGCAGGTGACGTCCTTGAGCTTGGCTATGATGGCGGCGGAGACTCCTGGAGCGCTCATCTCTGGTGTATCGGCGTAGGAGAGGATTCCCTGGGGGGAAGGGACGACGATGCGCTCTTCCCCCGGGAACACCTGGTCATTCTTGCCGTTCAAGAAATGGGCGACGTGGATGGCCTTTTCGGATTCAGAGATCTTGGCTACCTTGAGGCCGGAGCGCGTCAGGACCTCGGTCAGGGTGTTCCGGATCTTGACCTCGGGGGGAAAGGCAACCCTGACCTTCAGGTGGGGAACGTATTCGATCATGGTCACAAAACGGAGACTCAATCCTTCTTTTATCGGGAACCGGTTGAAGCCCGGGTCGGTCAGGCTTTCCGTGAGCTCGACCTCGCGCTCCCCTCGGATATCATAAAAAATGGCATAATCGTCGGTCTCGGGCCGGCCCAAGGCGCGGCCTTTGGCATCGACTTTGACAATGGGCTCAAGAGCCTCGTCCTCCTGGTCCGAGCGGTAGGCCTTGCGGATGGCTTCGGCGAACGAGAAGCTCTTGTCTTCAGTTTTGGGCATCAGAGTCTCTCAGGGGAAAATTGAGCTTATACTATAGAAACGAAGGGCGTGGTTGTCAATCTAAAAGTCACCCGGCAGAAGATCAAACGCAGGGAGCATGGAAGCCATCAAGGCGGGCAGAACAGCTCAGGGGAGCCGCCTTTGAAAAGTGAATTGTTTCCCAGGCTGGGAATCTATATACTTAAATCTTACGAAAAAGAGGTCTGGAACATGCCAAAAAATAGTAAGACGCTCCTCCTGACTCGGAGCGAAATCGCCGCCCTCATGACGCTTCAAGATTATCTGGAGGGTGTCGAGTACGCCTTCAAAATGCATGGTGAAGGGAAGAGCTTCGGCACAGCGATGATCCACGGCGACACGCCGGGAGAGCTGGAATTTCACATCAAGGCAGGGGGCCTAATCTGGCACGATCAAAGATACTATGGTTTGAAGATCAACGGCAGCTGCTTCAGCAATAAGGCGAAACGAGGCCTCCCCAATATCCTCGGAGCCATACTGCTTTTTGATGGAGAGTCAGGTTTTCCACTTGCCTTTATAGATTCAGGGGAGCCAACCACAAAACGGACGGGGGCCGGAACCGCTGTCGCCATGAAATACTTGGCGTTGCCGGATGCTAATGTTATGACTGTCTGTGGCTGCGGCAACCAGGGCCGGATTCATGTCCGGTACCTGATATCCGTTCTCCCCATCAAAACGGTTTATGCTTTTGATCAGAGTCCGGACGTCGCTAAGGCTTTCGCTCGGGATATGGAACACGAACTTAACATCACTGTCCTTCCCGCACAAGACCTTGCTTCGGCAGCTCCACAAAGCCAATTGATCGTTACCTGCACGCCAGCAAAAGTTCCTTATCTTCTCCAAGAGCATGTGAAGCCCGGAACAACTGTTGCCGCCGTGGGCTCTGACAACCCTGAAAAGCAGGAGCTGGATGCCCGCCTCTTAAAGGGAAATAAAATCGTTGTGGACATCCTCTCTCAATGCGCCCAGGCGGGAGAACTGCATCACGCGCTTCAAAAGAACCTCATGAAGAGCAGCGATGTGTACGCGGAGATAGGTGAGATTGTCAGCGGAAAAAAGCCCGGCCGAACGAGCCCATCAGAAATCATCATCTACGACGCGACGGGGACAGCGCTCCAGGATACGGCGGCAGCCATTTTGTGCTATGAAAAAGCGCTGGCTCGGAACGTCGGCCGGCGCATCAGTTTGCTTGAATGAAAGGACTGGATCTATGGACCTGAATCGATTGCAGCGACCGGTTTTTCTTGTCGACAAAGCCAAGGTTCTCCGCAATGTGGAAAGAATGGCCAAGAAGGCCCGGGCGAGCGGGGTCGTTCTCAGGCCGCATTTTAAAACCCACCAATCCGCCGATTTAGCTGAATGGATCAGGAAATTCGGCATTGACAAGATCACGGTTTCCTCGGTGGACATGGCCGAATATTTTGGCAGGCACGGTTGGACCGATATCACCATCGCCGTCCCGGTCAATATTCATCAGATTCCGCAAATCAATTCCCTGGCCAAGTCCCTCGACCTGCATGTGATCATTGACTCGGAGTTCTCATCCCTTCGGCTCAGCGAGGGAATTGACAACCACCTCAATGTCTGGATCGAAATCGACACGGGTGATCACAGAACAGGAATCTCAACTGATCAGACTGAGCAAATCCTGGGCGTGGCCAGGATCATCAGTCAAGCCCCCGCTCTCCATGTCCAGGGCATTCTGACCCATGATGGACACTCCTATGAAGCGTCGGGCCCCGACGAAATCCTGCGGATCCACGAAAAATCCCTTGCTTCCTTGTGGAACGTGAAACAAGCCCTAGAAGCAGCGGGCTACTCTCATCTTCTGGTCTCCGTGGGCGACACGCCGTCCTGCACGATTGTCGAACGGTTTTTGCCGCCGATCGACGAAATAAGACCCGGAAATTTCGTATTCTATGACATAATGCAGAAAGCGCTCGGAGTCTGCCGGGACGAGGACATTGCCGTAGGCGTTGCCTGCCCTGTCATTTCAAAAAATCTCAAGCGAAATGAGCTAGTGCTTTACGGCGGCAGTGTCCATGTGAGCCGAGAATCCCTCACCCTTCCCTCGGGGAGTCCCTTCTATGGGCAAATCGCTCGGCTCCAAAAAGATCAGGTAGCATGGACGGCGCCGATTCCCAACGTCTACCTGACTTCATTATCGCAGGAACACGGCAAGGTGACCGGGCCGGAAGATTTTATCGGGTCTGTTCGGATCGGGGATACGCTGATCGTTCTGCCCATCCACTCCTGCATCACGGCCAGCCTGTACTCCGAATATCAGGTTTTGAATGACGGCGATTTGAAGAAATTTCGTCTCTGAGAGCCTTTGAGCCAGCAACAAGAGCTGGAAGGGATCAGCTTAGAGATAATCCGATATAAAGAAAAGGAGGAGCATTCGTGAAACCGAAGTTCAAGTATCAGTGGTACCAGGAGATTTTTAACAATACATCAAGAATACTCGAGGAGGCCAGAAAGTCCGGGAAGGAAATCGGACTCGACAAACTTAAAAACAAGATCGGTCTTTATCCAGGAAGCTCGTCCTGTCCCGGCTCGCTCCCGAGGTATGTTCTCGACGCAATCATAAAAGCCAATCGGGATAGGGGGCGGCCTCACGACCGCCGCCCTCCCACACCACCGGACATACGGGTCCGTATCCGGCGGTTCGAACCGACTTGACTATTCAACGTCCGTGTCCAGAGAGGGTCAAGAGTCCCCG
>Ga0315282_10004069_pt1 | contig 25695 bp, 29 predicted proteins | sample YL17G07_20_MG_FD_203693 | JGI IMG/M metagenome (GOLD analysis project Ga0315282, IMG submission 203693) | Sediment microbial communities from Yellowstone Lake, YNP, Wyoming, USA - YL17G07_20 | ecosystem: Environmental > Aquatic > Freshwater > Lake > Sediment | place: USA: Wyoming | collected... | reverse complement strand
TGTGGAAGATGCGGAACCTACCTCGGCCCGACCGGACGACGACGATGCGAGTGCAGTCGTCGACGGGCCATCCTGGAGGCGAGCGCATGACCACCGACACAGACGTCGAGATCAAGAATGCTAACATCAAGATCGCCGGCGACGACGTCAAAGTCAGCGTACAGTTCACAGGCCTAGCCACAATTGAGCGAGCTCAGAAACTCATGAAGCGCCTCGAAGAGGTCGCAGACGAACTCAGGGGCCAAACGAAACTCGCTTGAGGCGGACAACGGCCATGAAGATCTTCAAGAAGGCTCAGGTCCTCTGCCCTTACTGCCACACCTGGCTTCCGCAGCAGCGCCTCGTCACGGTTCCCAAGAAGTTGTTGACTCAGTTGGAAGAATTCAGTGACGGCGAACCAGCTGACAAGTTCTCACGCGCGTGGTCGTGTCCGCGATGCCAATGCATCATAGTGCGCTCGCCCAAGGAGGCGCGACCATGAGCTGGGACCGCCCGAGAACCGGATCGATGTCTCTCCAGGAACCCTTCGGCTGGTCTGATGATGAAATCAATCAATACCTCGCAATGCGCTTTCGCTCATGCGCCGACAGCGCATTCATTCGGGGCGAAGTGCCATGACCGAGTTCGCTGGAGTCATCACTCGCCTGCAGATCAAGGATCCGTGGGTTGTGGTCGAACTAGACTCGGCGCCCAACAAGCGGTACTCTTGGCCTATCACGAGTTTCATTCAGAAAGCACGCCCCGCTGTCGGGAAACGGGTCAGGGGCGACGCTAAGCCTGGACGCATCTACGACTACGATGTGATGCAGCTTTACGAGGTCTCGGACACACATGAGTCTGGGCAAGCACCAGCGCCTCCAAGAGACATCTCCGCATCGACCATTTTGAGTTCCCCTTTGGCGAAGCTCGATGCGATCAAGTCCCTCTTAGCTAAGACTGGAAGCGTTGAGGATGTCAAGCATATCCGTGACAAGGCTGAGGCGCTGCGGGTCTACGCGAAGCAGGCCGGCTACGGTCTTGAGATCCAGAACCGCGTGGCCGAACTGAAACTACGGGCGGAACGCAAAGCCGGCGAACTACTAGTTGAAATCGTGAGGCCGGGTAATCCCCAATTGTCACATGATGTTACAATTGACCGCCTGCCAGAACTTGGGATCGACCGGATGCAATCTAGCCGTTGGCAACTTGAGGCATCCGTGCCTGAACCCGAGTTCATCCAGTACATCAGTGAGACATGTGAGGCTGGCAAGGAACTTACAAGTGTCGGGCTGATTCGGCTTGCAGCTCGGTTACGCGTTCCTGAGGAGCGTAGTGTTCCGCCGCCCGAGGGGAAGTACCGTTGCCTCGTGATTGATCCGCCTTGGCCTGCTAGGAAGATTGAACGTGATGAGCGCCCGCTCCAAGGCAACGCGTTGCCTTATCCGTCTTGGATGATTGCGAGGATCACTGGACTGAGGCTGCCCGCCGATGAAACGGGTTGCCATGTCTACCTTTGGACGACTCATAGGTTTCTACCAAACGCCTTCGGTGTTTTCAAGGCTTGGGGCGTCGAGTATGAATGCCTACTTACCTGGGTCAAGAACGTGGGTTTCACACCGTACAGTTTCATGTACTCGACTGAGCATGTTCTCTTCGGTCGTATCGGCAATCTTGAAGTTCTGAAGAAAGGCGAACGCCTCGACTTCCAAGCCAAAGTGCGTGAGCATTCCCGCAAACCTGCCGAGTTTTACGAGTTAGTAAAACGCGTCAGTCCAGAACCTCGTCTCGATATGTTCAGCCGTGAGCCGCATGACGGATTCGAGCAGTGGGGCAATGAGACAGCGCTCTTCGCGGAGGTCACGGCATGATGGCGACTGAAACTGATTTCGAGCGGGACAGCGGCCTAGAGTTCAAGTTCGCCGACGAGATCAAAGAAATTCTCGGCCAAGTATTCGTTCAGCGCGACATCATCGCCGACATCTTGGGCGGCACGGACTTCGCCATCTTCAACGTGACGCCGTTCCGCGTGGCCGCAAGACTGAGGCGATACCCGTACTATGTGAACTACTCTACGCAATTCACGATCCGCTGGTCTCGCCCGTCAGGGGTCAAGACTGAGATCGACAAGATACGTGAGGGGTTGGTGGACTACCTCTTCTACGGATTCGTTGACTGGAACGAAAAGGCGATCATCGACTGGTTCCTCGGGGACCTACGGGTTTTCCGCGAACAAGAACCGCCACCGGCTGCTGTCAAGCGGAATAGAAGCGGCGACTCGGATCTAGCGGCCTTCGACCTACGCCAGTTCCCGCCGATCTTCGTGAAAGCGAAGTCAAAGGGGGTGATTTCCGCATGAAGGAACGGGTTCTCAAACTGCTGCTTGAGCAGGCGATTGAGTTGTTTGCGGCTCGGAAGTGGAATTTCTTTGAGGTTCGCAACGGGGTTGTACGACTTGAGGCTCCTGTCGGGCTTGGCGAAACCTACGTTGTCGAGCTGCCCTACAAAGATCAGTCGGAACTAACGCGAATCAAGACAACCCTGCTCAGTCGCGGATTCCTAGAGCAAGAAATCAGGGTGACGCCGGAATGACGGGGATCCTTCTGGGAGAGACCGTGAAGGGCGCTAAGGTCCAACTGGATCTTCAAGAACTCATCACAGGCCGCACGCTCCTGTGTAGTATCTCACGATGGGGCAAGACTTGGACCGCTCGACGCATCGTTGAACAGGTGTTCGGCAAGACGGGTATCATCATCATCGATGTGGAGGGCGAGTACGCCACCCTGCGTGACCGCTTCCCGCTTCTCATAATTGGGAAGGATGTGGCGGTCGTCCCGGAGAGTGCGGAGTTTCTCGCAGACCAGATCTTGGAGCATGAACTCAGCGCCATCATTGATGGAAGCGACCCGCAACTCGATATCGCAACATTCCAAGAGTTTCTCGCACGCTTCATAGACAGATTCATCGCGGTTGAGACGAAAGCCCGCAAGCCATACCTCTGGATCCTAGAGGAGGCTGACGAACTAGCACCCGAGACAGGCATAGCACGCTCCATCTGCCTCAACCAAGTCCGCAAACTCGTCAAGAAAGGCGGCAAGCGTGGGCTCGGTACGCTCGTGCTGACGCAGCGTCCCGCATTCGTCTCGAAGTTCGTCATCTCGCAGTGCCCCAACAAACTGATCGGAAGAACGGAATGGCCAGACGACTTAGCTGTACTTCGAAAATTCGCAAGGATCCCGGAGAAACTAGCGCACCCGGAATCGACGGATCGCCACGCCCTCAAGAACCTCGAGAAAGGACAATTCTATGTCGCAGGCGATTTCGTCGCGAGAGATCAAATCGTCAAAGTCGGCCCTGTCCTAACGAAACATTTGGGAGCGACGCCAGAACTCGTCCCGCCTGCGCCGAAAGAACTCAAAGAGATCTTGACTCAGCTGAGCGAGAAGCTCCCAGGGATCATCCAGGAGAAACTCGCGCCCGCTGTGCCTAAAGTCGCCGAGATCGAAGCCAGGCTGAGAGAGAAGTTCGAATCGCAATGGCAAGCACGGCTCGCCAGGAAGGACAAGGAACTCTCGTCTATCAAGAACCGCCTAGAGGCAAAGTATGAGACCGAGATCGCAGATCTCAAACGAAAACTAGACGACGCAGTCCGACACGCGACAATGAAGGGCGGAGTCAGTGATCTTCTATCTCACCCGCTTGTTCGAAAGAACCTAGACGAGAAACTCACGCCGAAACAGCGAGCGCTCGTGGAGTTACTCGAGAACAAGGGACCTCAAGATGCGGAGCATTGCAGCCTCTTCCTCGAGATCAAGCCGAAGAGCGTTCCCGACTTCACATATGATATCAATCGTAAGATACCAAAACTCATAGAGAATCAGGGAGGCCGGTATGTCAGCCGCCTGGCGAAACTTTTCCCCGTCACCGAAGAAGCACAGGCCGAGGCCAAAGAGAGTCAGCGCTTAGAGGCCGAGGTTGCTCGACTGAAGCGGGAAGTTGAGGAAACAGATCTCGACTTCCGGAGGGTCAACGAAAGACGGGCCCAACTCGAGAGAGAAGTGCAAGATCTGCGGGCCCAGCAGTGGGCTGAGAGTGCGCCCCCGGTATCTACGGAGTTACCTACTGATTTTTCGGGTCCCGAAATACCTGTGGAGGCTACGCTTCGCCGAACGCTCACGAAGTTCACTGTCGCCACCAACACCGAGATCCTCGACATCGATGAGAACACCGTCACGGGAAAGGTGCTGGCCACGGGGCTGAGAGGCTTCTTCTCGGAAGGCCGCGGCTTCGGCGCGATCATGAACGAACTCGAACGCAAGTACTCAATGAGCCGCACATCTGGCGGTAGCCGAGAGGCGGTTCGCCAAAGTCTCGAGGAACTCGTGGCCAAAGATGTCCTGGACCGGCGAAGCGAGAACAATCAATGGGTCTACTTCGCAACCGAGCGCTTCAACGAACGCATCAGGGAGGCCGCGCAATGAAAGACGACTGGATCAGTCTGGTGGATCCTCCGAAGAGGGGCGTCGTGCCGCCGATCCTCGCTCTCGAGTTGGCCGGCGTTGAGTTTCCGCGTGTGATACCATACGAAGCATCTGCTCTCGCGTCTGGGACCTTCGTGGACAAGAAGGTGCGCGGCAAAGACGCCATCCGCGTATTCTTCTCGGTCCCGACGGTCCGACTTCGGCACCGCGGGAAAGTCTGGCAGGAATCATCTCAGTTCTCCTTAGACTTGCCACGCAAACTCGCGATCCGAATCGCGCATCGTCTTCTCGTGTACGAGCGCCCAGGGAAGCCGAGAGGTCGCAAGATCCCCGGAAAGACCCCTGCTTACCACGCGAATTGTGCACACATCTCGCATACGCGCCGGAGGGATCTAAAGTCCACACTGTGAGTCGCGGCGTCAGATTCAGCACGGAGATGCAGACTTGGATCTACCAGGCGCATCGACTCGCTGACATCAGTGAGAGTCGCGTCATTCTCCGGATGCTTCAGATCGCTCGCGAAGACTTAGCCGCCTTCGATGATGCTGGCCTCAAGAGGATCCTCCGTGAACCCTGGCAGATGGCGAAAAACCTGCCGGCGCTTGCGCGACCGATCCAGAGGCGAAGTCACAGCCGCTTGAGCGTCGTCACCGCGACCAGGCTCACAGTCGCCGACATGCACGCCTTCCGCGAAGTTGCCAAGAAACACCGCACAACGTTGGCCGGGATTCAACGCCAACTCGTCGAGGGAACAATCGCAAAGGAGGCTGACTGAGATGCCTGGTCGCAAGTTCGACTACGCGGACAAATCATTGAATCATCTCGTGCAAGTGCTTGAGACGCAGTTAGACTCTACAATCCAAATGATTGAGAAGGGTAGCAAGAAGGAGAGGTTGATTCTTCAGCAGCTCCGCAGGTGCCTCGGCATAGCGAGACGGTTGCAGAAACATTTCCCGCAGCGCGACTTCAGTCTGCTCAGGTGTAGAAACCAAGACGAACTACCTTGGTTCAAAGGAGCTGGGATTCCACGGTCGTACGCACGCACGAATTGGCCTAGGTACAAGCGTGAGAAGAAAGCCGCTGAGGAAACACGGGCGATCTCGGAGGCTGCTTAGATCTGCCATATCACATCTGTCCGCTCCATGGCCCTGAGAAGTGCTATGGGTCAACCACTCGGAAGTTCAAGGAACATCACTTCTGCAGCAGAGCCGAGTCAAACGCGAGAGAGAGTTGGATAGGGTACGCTTACTCGGATGGCGAGACCCCGGGCGTACCGGAGGCTGCTTGAGATGAGTGAGGAGAACATGCTCAGGCGCCCCGCGGAGCATCTGTTCTGCGAAAACTGCGGCGCCGACCTGGGCGACATCGAGAATGCGCACCGTCCCGTCTGTCACGCCGTCTTCTGCACGAACTGCGGATGGAAACCGGAGTGTGGCTGCGCAATGCCTGAGTTGGAACAGTCCACCCGTGCCTGCAACGGACGCATATTTGCCCCGACACGCGATAACCCCGGCAACATGCGCCCATGCCACGGACGCGTAACCCGTCGGGTCTATGCGCCCGACCGATGGTATATCAAATCATGCGACTCATGCCAGTTTTGGAGCGCGGACTTCGATAGGGAAGAACGAGCGGAGGCTGCTTGATGCCTGAGTTCGGTGCTCTCTCAAAGACCAGTCTCGAGTCGCTCGCTCGGCATGATTGGGGCTGGGCTGACACGAAATGCAGTATGTGCGGCATGCAGCGCGGGTGCAGTTCCTACCTAGGGGAATACTACTGCCTCTACTGTCTGCCTATCGCCATCAAACAGGCCACCGTTTCCACTGGAGTGGGGACCCCTTTCCCCTTTCCCGGTTTTGATGGTAACAATAAGGTAACAAGGTAACAAGGTCTGCCCAATGTCCCCAAGTCAAAGAAAAGGTCCCCTTCGAGGATTCCAATCGACACGGTGGGGTATTCTTGAAGGATAAGCACTTTAGGATCCCCGAGAACCAAGCTACGGACTTTGAGGTTCTCTGCAAGCTCCTGGGCATACCGGAGAAGCAGGCAGGACAGATCGCCCTCCGGGAGTGGGTTCGAAGGAACAGAGGCCAAATCTCTCTTGAGGTTTGGACCGAAGCAAGTGGCTCTGTAGCTCCTATGAACAACGCACTGATCAAACTGCATCTCACCATCCTGAAGGCGGACCTCCGTGAAGTCAACGAGCTCCTAGAAAGAGTCGCACCAGAACATCAGCTCGAGTTTCTCCGGAAAGCACAGAAGATGATCCCCACAGCGCTAGCACTGATCGCGGAGACCGACGATCAGGAACTCAGACAGATAGTGGCCGAGATCGTGCAGAAAGTCAGCAAATAACCGTCCCTAAAGTTCAACACGATCGCAAGTCTTAAGCCCAAACAATGATCGATAAGACAGTACCGAGGCGTGTTGTGGAACCGGATTCTTCTCCTTCTAGCATTTGCGCTAATCATCACGTCACCAAATCTCGTTTGTTCGCAGCAGCTGACATTCAGTGTGACTGCGCCGACGCTCGCATGGGGACAGATATCTCCAATAGTAGGGCGCGAAACAGCCGTCGTCTGGACGAATGTCACGTCGCCCAGGTTCCCCGTTACCAATGTCACGCTCTACTACATCCTCACCAAGGGTGGGGATCTCTCTCCATCAGAGAGCATAGACCGCTACCGTGCCATTCACATGAATCGCATTTCGGGAAACATATTCAACGGAACCTACGAGGTAATCATGCAGACTGTGGAGAATGACACGCGTGTATGGGGTTTTGCGAGGGCGCTCAACGATCAAGGAGATCAAGCTCAATCTTCAAATCAGCAAATCTACTACGCGATGACGCCTAACCCCCAATCCTCAAAGCTAGAACTGACACTGTACCTGAGGCACGTCGACCCAAAGACCATGCGTATGGTCATGACAGTCTACGGAAGGCTGATCAACGCCCACTCGTATGGACCCGAAATCCTGCGAGTTAGCTACTACACCCAGCTTGAGATGTCCGTCCCGGAGGGGAAGTATCAGTACTCGAACAGACTACGCACTATTGACATCTTCTACTCCGCGGGGCATCCGGAGTTGTATCCCTTTGATGGGTACAACTACACGTTCGAGATATTCGTACCGGACTATCTGAATGACTCGCGTGTTTGGCTTGGCGGCTACCTCATGAACCCACACGTTATCTATCCAGGGCTGATCCCCGAGGTGCCTGAGATCCAGAGCGAACATCTAGACAATTCAGCGTGGAACATTACCTCGGAAGCGCAGTTTGTTCCCGCAAGTCGACCTTATCTCAGAGTCACTTTCTTGTTGGAAAGACGCGCCCAGCAGGTCAACTACTCGATTCTGTATCCTGTCATGGCACTCTATGCTCTGCTCGGATGCTCGGTCCTGCTGAGAGGGGAGGACGGGCTGCGGAACAGACTGTTGGTTTATCTGAACGTGTTCGTGTTCTCGTACGGATTTCAGACGAGTGTGAGAAATCTTTGGATAACGCCCCTTACGGTCGGGTTCTCGATGATAGACAGAATGGTGCTAGCACTGGTTCCAAGCACCGGTATACTCGCCGTGCTATCCATTGTCGCGGTAGCCATCAACTCAAGATACGATCTGGGTCCTGCGCAGCGAAGTCACGTTCTAAGCTTCTTCGACATCGTGGGAATATCCCTCTCAGGCCTGCTAACATTTGAGATCACTCGAATGGTCCTCGTGGAGTACACATCCACCGGAATGATTTCCAAGTCATATAGCGCATTCAACATGGGGTTCTACGGAGCTTCGATCTTCGCACTGCTCAGCATAGGAATCGTAATTTGGTTGGTCTTGATCGTGAGAGATCTTGTAGTACGTCTCTTCATGAGATCGGGCACTCTATTGCGAACGTGCCGGAGCATGCTGGAGGGCTATCGCTCTATCGTCCATTCCTTTGCCGCCAAACCAGAGAACGAAGCTGGAGCGGAATCTGCCGCTGCCACAAAAGGTGCAGTTCCGAGATCGGAGTCGTTAGGCGACAGGAGGCAGTTTGTCTTGGATGTGACCGTGACTCTGTTCGCAGTTTCCTTGGGCTTTTCCATCCAGTTCTCCTTCACGAGCTGGGGTTTCTTTCCGACCATCTTCTACTGGCGCGGTCTAGCTTGCTTGCTTTCGGACAGAGCATGCTTGGCATCAGCACTGTTCATCCTCCTTAATCTGTTGTCATTATTGCCCTTGGCTTTCCTTTGGTACAAGAGAGCCTCGCTGACTGATCACTGGCCATTTCGGGGAAATGGGTTCTGGACTCTCGTCTTGAGTCTAGTAGTCGCAGGCATCATCGGTCTGATGCCTTGGTACATCTACATTTTCACGCGTCTCGTGACAGGCGTCTAGTTGTCGGCACAGTTGAGGACACATGCGACAAAGGCCTGCATGGGATAGTTGCCTCTATCGCGTTGCAGGTGGAAAGTTTCAGCCGATGTACGATTGGCTTAATTCCAGCAGGTAGAGTCTCCTATTGGTAGTACATGACCGAAGTATTCATGTCTCACACGAGATTGGACCAGGCGTTTTGCGGCCTGTTCGACAGTGCCTGTGCACGCGTTGGTATCAGGGCCTTCCGTTCTGAGTTCGAAACGATCTTGCCCCCTGCCTGGAAGACGATTCGAGACGAGATGAGGAGATCGTCAGCGATGTTTCTTCTCATAGGCAAGGAGCTGGTCAAGATGCAAGAGAACTCATCCTACGATTCCGAGGCAGCGCGAGCCTGGAAGTACACTCAGAACTGGATTGCTTACGAGATCGGTCTGGCATGCCAACGCGGTATCGATGTGTGGGTTCTGTGCGACAGCGTTCCAATCAACTTTCCGGTGCCGTACTTCAACCACTATCAACCGTTTGCCGGCGACTTGGACTGGCTCAAGCTGATTCTTGATGCCTACGCAAAAGCAGGCCGTCTGTCTCCCGCCAACGATATCCGCGTCCAATGTCCTAGCAGTCATTGTGGTGTGGAATTCCATTTCTGGGCGTATCACTACCCACGCCCGTTTGAAGTTCCATGCCCCCAGTGTCTAACAGTAATCAAGTTTGGATAACCATCTCCGATGCAGGATCGGCGACGACTGTTAGGACCCGTCTTGCGCAAGTTGCAGATCGCGATCCCACCGCAGGGGCGCTCGTCGAGGAAACAGGCGACAAGGAGCTACGCGAGATAGTCACTTCCATCGCCGCGCAGGTGGCAAGCACTTGATCTGAGGAGTAGCAGCGGCTACTGGATGTTCTCGCCGCAACGGAAGATTCGGACTTTGGGAAGGAAGCACAGCTCGAATTGGCGAAGGCTCTGAGACCAATCCGCTCGATCTACGCAACAGTGAGGGACGGCGAACTGGGGGGACTGCTCCAAGAAGCAGAACGATACTTCCAACAACAAGCCTTTAGTAACCACAGCTAATCCAAATGAGAGTCCGGCGCGTGAGTGGGGCCTCCCACCCGTTGCGCATAACAAACCCCGGAGTAGGGAGGAATGGCGCAAAGAAGTAAATCTGTCCCAGTGACTCTGACCGCGGTCTTCGCAGCTATCTATGCCGTCGGGGTCACTGTTCTTGCACCTATCAGTTTCCAAGTCTTTCAAGTAAGAGTCGCTGACGCACTTCTACCATTGTCCATCCTCTTCGGCTGGCCTGCAATCGTTGGATTATCTCTAGGCGCCTTTGTGGCCAACCTCTTTGGCGGGCTCGGACCTGTGGACATCGTTGGTGGCTCTATCGCAAATCTTGTTGCGGGCTACGTCGCTTGGAGGATCGCTCTAGGTAGGGGCAAGTGGCGGGTCTCTATGGCAATCGGGTTGCAGATACTGATAGTGACTCTGATAGTTGGGACGTATCTAAGCTACCTCTTCGCGATGCGGCTAGAGATTGCATGGCTTGGTGTGTTGCTAGGATCCATTGTCGCGATAGGATTTCTAGGATCACTCGTTCTCCGTGCCCTGTCGACAGAGCGAATTGTGATGGTCCTGAGACGTCATGGAATACCGGTTTACCCGCGGCGACCTGGCAGTGCTGAATCGTGCCATGATGACCCAAAGCGTAAAGAGCGCTCTAGCACTATCACCAATGACGGTTAGCCGATGGAATAATGGATTATCGGACGATAGTTGATGTCAAGAGAAAAATGGACTTCAATCTGACCGAACACGAGACTTTGGTGAAGCTTGTTGACGACGCCCAGAAGAAGGGCACAAACGCACAGAAGGAAATGGTCAGGCTTGGGAACAACGCGGCAAAGCTTCTTTCTCCAATTCAGAAGCTCCCGTTCCTGCTTGGCGACTCGGACCTTAAGGGAGTAGGCCCAAAGACGAAATGTGCGGTCGGTATAGACGGGAGTTTTCAGACTGTGGGCGGCATCGGGGGCATTTGGTATGCGCCGATCAGCGTTGCAATGATAGTCTTTCCCAATGGTGCTCAATCCAAGGCGCAGGTGAGGATTTTCTCGGCTGGAATAGAGCAAATCAAAGAGCAGGAAGAGCACAATCCCAACCGTGCTGCTTCGATATTTATGCTCTCAGGTGAGACAAAAGCCATAGAATACTGGGCAGTCAATGGCACGCCCGCATACGTCCTGATAGACGGGCCAATAGTGGATCCCCCTGGGTATCCTGAAGAGGGCTATGTCAAAGATCGCTGCAACGCTATCAGGAAATGCCTGCGAACGAATTACATGGTTGGATGCGTGAAACGATCAAGAGACAATTTTTTCATCGAGTATCTTAAGCACCAGAAAGGGATCGGCGCGGCGACCATACAAGATTTCCCCAGCGACCAGCATCTCATGCTGTTCCTCTTTACTGCCTTCCGACGATCCGGACATTCCGGTCCGATTTTCACGAAGTGGATGAATGTCAGCGACGACCAAGCCTACAAAGCATATTCTAAGAATGGAATTCACGTAGTCTCATTGTACTTTCAGAAGTCAACTAACTCGCAGGCTTTGCGGCTAGACATACCATTTGCTAAGAATCCAGCGGATGATGAAACAGAACGAGCGGTATTACACATTGTAAGAACGGCAAGCGATTGGACATATCCAGGTCATGACTACCCTCTACCGATCTTTCTAGCACATCAGAAGTGCAACATCAGAGAAGGTTGTGCTGAGGTTCTCTACGATGAGATTCTAACGCGCACTACAACTTCAGATCCCAGCAGTCAGACCGTTCAAATGCTACTGAGGTGACAGTCTGATGCCAAGTGAGAAAGCGATAGGTATCATTCTTAGTCTAGCATCCAGCAGAGAAGCTTCCTGTCAGCTATTGGAATCGGCAGAGAAAGGAAAGATCACGGAAGGGATACTTGTTCTTGTCGAGTCCTCCACGAAGATACTTGCAAGGGTTGCGCAAATAGTTCCATACAATGCCTTCTACACGGAAGGCGATCCGTGGAGCGAGGCAAGGCGAAAGGGGTTACGAATTCCAGAGGAAGTTGCCAGACGCTACGAAGTGTGCAAAATCGAGCTACTTACTGAGCTTCCCAGGAATGAGATCAAATACCCACCCCAACCTGGAGATAGTGTATTCAAGCTCGACCCGACCTCGAATTTGAAGCAGATTTTCGGGGTTTCTCCCGATGAGAGCGTATCCAACGAAGGGGGTTCACATGTTTGGTATGGAACCTTGGCTGGCTACGCGAATATGCCGGTCCCATTGAAAATCGAGGCAATCCCGATGCACATGGCGGTATTCGGTACTACTGGAAGTGGAAAGTCTTTCGACACTGGTGCGCTCATCGAAGAACTGTGTACGATTCCTGTGCGGAATAAGGCCAAGGATAACGAACATGTTTCCTACCCAATGATCATAATTGATGCGCATGGGGACTACACGGACTATGTGATTCATGCTGGTCAGGGCAAGAAGCTCGGGAGGATAGCGTGGATCAGACGATATGTCTTCCCTTCAGCTCACACGATTGAGCATCGAGGCAAAGGCTCCCTTGTATTTCCGCTGGCAATCAATCTCGACTTGCTGCCTCAACGCGAGGTAGCGGAAATCATCATGCTGTATTCAAAGGGCACGATCGAAGGCGCCGAGCAGCAAATCAACGGCATTGACAACTTGCTGGATTGGATGCGTGATCAACATAGTTACCAGTCGGCGCACGATATCTTTGAGAGCCATCTTGATGAGCTTATCACAGAGTTAGAGTCAGATCAGTTCCATCAGGCCACGCAGATATCGGGGATGACAGTTGGTGCGATTAGGAGGGCACTTGAAGAGTTCAGAAAAATCGAAGACCAACTCAAACTGCTCTCGACCAAATCGGACCTTAAGGAAAAGCAATTCATAAAGGACCTAACCGGTTCAGGCGGAATTGCGGTTGTGGATTTCTCAGCTGATGGAGCCCCAGGAATAGATCTGCGCACCAAGCAACTGGTTATGACATACGTCGCTTCAGTCGTTTTTGGCCAGTTCACAGAGTTCAAAGTTCAGAAACAGGACCGGTATCTTCTCTTTGCCATAGAGGAAGCACAGAACTTCGCGCCGGATAGGTCGTACCCCGTCGGGTCAAGCCTAGCTCACCAGAAGCTCTCCGCGATCGCAACTCAAGGCAGGAAGTTTGGGGTCTCGCTATGTCTGATCTCCCAGCGCCCCTCCTTCGTCGACAAGATAGTCGTCTCAATGTGTAACTCCTTTTTCATCCACAGGATCTCGCCAGAGGACATCTCCTTTGTGAAGAACGTTACCGGCGGCCTTCCGGATTCGCTTGCGCGACGCCTTACAAATCTGGATAGAGGCGAGATGATCCTGGCGGGCCAGATGAATACAGTACCCTTTCCACTGGACATACGAATTCCGAGGAGGGACGTGCCCCACACAGTCGGAAAGACTGCTGTTGTGCAGAACTTGGCGAAACTAAGGGACGTAAAGTGACTCGGACAACTAGGGCCTTCGAGAACCCGCTGAGTGACGCAGGGGTCACATTCGAGGGTTTCGAGAGCATCAAAATTCCATCTCGTGAAGTTGTGCGGGAGAAGCTACAGGATTTTCTAAACTATTGTACAGATGCCAAGAAACCTGCAATTCGAGTGATCCTTGGCGAATGGGGCGAAGGCAAGACAGACGCCTATAGGAGATACTTGCTCCCTCAGTGTAGGAAGCAAGGGAATATTGCTCTTTTCGCTTCAGCTTCAACCCTCGCGAACAGCTATCGCGATCCGAAAGTGCTTGCACTCTCCGGGACAACCAACCTTGAGGCTGTCCGCTTTCTGATAGCGTTGTTCAATGCTGCTAGAGAAGAGGAAAGACATACGGACATACAAGAGCCCGAGGAATTCAAATCTGCTGAACGTTACGTTAACGAGACATTATCTGCATTGTCGAAGAGGCAGAGACGAATCATCATCTTTGTCGACGAATTCGAAGAACTGTTGCTTCACCAAGATATTCTTAGGCAGATAATATCTGGCATCAAGGAGATGATCAACGGTTACCCGAAGGTCATAGACCAAGGGGGAAAGTTTGGAGGATGCTTGCATCTAATAGTCGCGGCTACTCCTGATGCGTTCTATCGACTTGCGGTAAGCGAAGAAACGTCACTTGTGTTCGGAGGATTAGGTCGAAGGGCAGGAGTAATCGATCTGCCACAGATCCGAAAGACAGAGGCCATGGGGTTTCTTTTCTCGCTGCTCTTGCATGCTTACGATGGCAAATTGCCTGATCCATGTCCGATCGAGGATGCCGGGATACTTGAGACGTTCGTCAGGATTTCACAAGGCAATCCAGGCAACATGGTGAGTCTCTTTACTAGAATGCTGAACTCCGCCCGCGAACGATCGAACCCAAAGAGAATGAATGTGGTTGACCATGAGATTCTTCTTCGCTTTCTTGAAGACGAAAACATCTTCATCTATGGTGGCGAAACTCCTTGCATCGAAAGAGAGACCTATTCGCGAATTCTTAAGTTATTGGGAGAGCATAGCCAACCCGACATCGGTCGGCAGACCTCAGAGTTGTTTCGCACACTCATTGCAGAATCACGGCCCTTTTCCGGAAGTGAACTCTCACGCCGCCTTCACACGACCGAGAGCCAAGCCAAGAACTTCGTCAACATCATAAATACTGAGCTCAGATCGAGAGAAAGAATTGAGGGCGCGATACTCAAAGTCTCTCGACTTAAGAAAGAGAAATCCTTCGCAGATATCTCGAAGGCATTCACCGAGTATGTCGAGGTAGAACGCGAGAAGAAGATGATTAGGATTGACAACTATTCAGAATCAATTGAACAATTCGAAGATAGGATGACATACTACGAACTCAATGGCGGCAAGATTGTACCCGCGATGTTTCTGCCTTCGGATCATGCGAGCGTTGGACTCTTCTTCGAGGGGATCGGCCGAGACAAATCAGTGGAAATCGGCAACATGATGGGTCGACACCTCGTTGAGGAGGAAGACTACTACCTCGCGAGCGATGAGTTACTGTCGCAGATCTACCCGACTCCCGTACCAAGGGAACTCGAATTTGTGAGAGACCGCGATATCCGGCTGAGATTGTGGAGGGAGGTCACAAAGAGTCTCGTCGAACAGTACGAGCAGTACATGCCCAGGGCACTGGTCGACTTGATCCAGCGTTCCCAAGTTGCGGAATTCTCAGGCATCAAGTCACTGGGACCGAAACGCGAGTTTCACAAAATGATATTCAAGGATCTTGCAATCACGACGCTGGTCGCTGCCGTCAATGGTGAAGTGAAGAGCACTGACATTGAAGAGATCAGTAGATGGGTTAAGTCCAACACACCCCCAACACACTGTTGCCTCATCACATATACCGGCGAAATCACGAGTGAGGCTGAGGAGAAGATCGACAACAAAGAGCTCGGCAAGGACGGAGACAATCTGATTCTGGGCGTTCGGACTCATCCGACTTTGGCAAAGCGAATCATAAGCGTCTACCGTGCTCTTACAGACCTTCCCGAGAAGGATCTGGATCAGCACATGCTTGCGAGCGTAGTATCAAGGATCGTATCTCAGGAGATCGATTTCTCCAATACAATACAAGGATGGCTCACAGAGCAAGAAAATCGCGGCACTGTCATCGGGGCACTCAAGATAGAATCGACTTCAAACATGCGTGAGTTGGCAGACTCTTTGAAATTCTTCGTGAACTTCTTCGAGACTCAGACAACACCTGATGAAATCTACAAGAAGAACCAAGAGGAGCTTCTTGGATTCGTCAGATACAACTCAAGGCTCGGCCTGATTCCTGATATAGAGCCACCCAAGTTTGTGCGTCTAGTCGCGGATTTGTGTGCGAATGGTTTCCTGAAGAGAGGAGATCGCAACGTCTACTCGGTCAAGGAGCACCCGGTAGAGCTCAGGATACTGAAAGTGCTCAGTAGGTTCCAACGACTTTCAGAGGCTGAACTGGAACAACATTTCATCGTTTCTGGTCCTAAGTTTCTCCGTGACGTCTATCTGCCGATTCTAGAATACAAAGGGCGAATCTTCAGGACAGGGCACTCTGTCCAGCTTTCTAATTCGCAAGAACTGTACACCGAGGTCGAGACTGAGTTCGATAGTTTTGGACGATCATCTGCAAAGGATTCTGTAGAGAGCTTCGGTTTTGCCTACCAGTGGAAGAAGAAGGGAGAAAACAGATACATCTCACTGGGCAAGTTCCAACTATACGTGAAGGGACTCAGAAAACACGTCAAGGATCAACTCAAGGGGAGAGAAGAGCTTGCCCTTCAGAAACTATCTTTGCTGAAGAGACTTCTCAGGTACTTCCAAGAAGAATTCATTCCCTTGTTTGAGAAGGCAGGTCAATCCGCAAAGAATGACACGGAAGAAGCTCATACGAAACTGCAGAACTTCGAAGATGAAATCAAGGACACGATGAGCAAGTCCCGTGATTGGCTCAAGCTCCATTTTTCCATGAACGATCTATCTGAATACGCACAGGCATCCAAACTCTCAGATGAGATTTCATCATATTTTAGGGCTAGTCAAAGCCAAGTGGACACTCTTGTTGGGGATCTCACAGATGAGGAACAGAAGAAATTCTATTTTGACAAGAACGAGGCCGAAGTTTGGTATTTCAATCCCAAACTGTACCAAGTCTCAATTAGAGTTGAAGCTCTCAGGAAACTCGTCGACCACAACTTACCCCTAGTCAAGGGGATAAATGACAAGTTTGCGGAACTCGACCAGAAGCAGAAGTCCATAGCGGGCGAGATGCCTGAGACGCCTATTGTTCCGTACAAAGTGTCGAGCGCTGTCTGGAGCGAAATCAACTCATTCTCAAAAGACATTGTGCGTAATATCGAACCTGAGAAGCTGAAGTCGACCAGCTTGGATAACATCAAGTCACACGTCGACAGGAACTATTCGATTATCTTGAACGGGCTAGGCCAGCTTGAGAAGGCAGTTGCAGGTCTCGTGGAACTGAAAGAGGCGGAGAAGTCACTAATTACCAATCTGGAGCAGGCAGCTTCCCTGGAGAAGCATTGCGCGAATTTGTTTGACCATGAGTCGTTGAAAGACTTGGTAGTGCAGTTGTCAAGCGAGATCTCTGCATCGAACAGAGCCTACCAGGCGCTATCCAAGCTAGGGCAATTTGAGACCCCGGATACGCTAGTCGAAGCAATTTCTGGCTTGGAGGAGGATATGAAGGAAATCTACAAAGCAGTCCAAGGCCAGGTCAGTAACGTAAATGAGGGCTGGGACAGACTCGCTGCGGCTGTCACGAAAACGTTGGAAACCGTGGAAAGTGCACTGAAGATACTCGGAAAGAAGCGAGGGCTAGAAACAAGTGCTCTTCGATCAGAGATCACTCGATTGAGGGAACAGATAGGGAACAAGTCAATAATGGATCTTGAATTGACGATCTCTGCGATCTTGGAGAGAAGAGATGGCGTACTGGAAAAGTTCTACGATTCGGTGAGATCAATCTTGGAACGGAAAGAAGCGCAGGTGTTCAATGCAGTGATTGAACAAAGTAGACAGGGCCGGAAGTCCTGGCTTCTACAAGACGAGCTTTACGAGATTGGCAGTCAGATGAAGATTAGCAGCGAAGAAACAAATGCAATTCTGCGCAAGCTCGCCAACCTCCAGCTGATCACAATCGGAGTATCCATTCCTTACTGAGGCGCTTGCGAGTGAACAGAACAACTATCTACAATCGAATCACGTTGAAGAGAGCGAAAGGCGCGGCTAGTATCCAGCCTAGTCTCTGCTTCTATAGCACACTGGAAACTCTGGATTGCCTGAGACGAAACCGGCAGGTGAAGTTGTGGTTGGAGTTTGTGGCCAACCACTACGTTCCGAAACATCATGATGTCCTACTGATCTATCCTTGCTCTGCAGACAAGCCATATGATATGTCAAGATCGTATGTGCAGCTGTACAGGACGTTGTCGAGGCTTGGCAAGGATCGCGAAAGGGTGCACGTAGTAACGGTGTCGGAACCATTCGGATTGGTACCTGAAGAGTTCTATGGCAAGAAAACCAGATGGCATGATTGGAGGAATGATTGGTACGATTGCCCTGGCCTGTTCAAGTGGTGGTGCAAGACACATGGAACCCGCTATTCAGAAGCAGAGGCCGACGAGAGCATACGGATATTGTCCCGCTACATTGCGCGGTTTCTCAGGAAGGTAGAATCGAGGCGACGGTACAAGAAGATCATTGCATTTGTGCGGACGCTGTCGGCAGGTCTCAAGGAGACTCGTGACCAGACGCATCGACGAATCCTCAAAGAAGCCGCCAGCATATCAGGAGTCAAGATCCGCATGATACCGGGGTCCAGGACTATCTCTCGCATCGTACAGGAAAGCGGACCCTACGCTTGGGATATGTATGGTGTTGCCCATCCAAGAGCCCAAGAATATTTGTACAGACAACTGAGGAACATCTTGAATGACTGATCTCGAAACCCCTGTCATGTGGTTCAGTCAGACGGCGGGAGGGACTCCAGAACCATGGAGATACTTCCGGCTAGACGGACTACTATTCAACGCGTATGACATACTCCAGAAGACGATCATCGCTGATCGAATGAGAACATTCAAAATACACTCGTACTTGGATTTCCGCGGCCCCGTCATGATGGATTCGGGGGGTTTCATGTTTATGACAAAGAAACACATGAAGGTCAAACCCGAAGCCATTCTCGAGCTTTATGAGGACACCAGACCGAACTATGGAGTTGCCCTCGATCATCCGCTCACGATTGGTCTGACAGAAGGAGAGACAAAGCGGAGACAACTACGAACTTTGCGTAACACGAGAATGATGGTTGAGAAGAGGGCGGGCTCGAACCCCGAGCTAGTCCCGGTGATTCATGGCCACACACTTCGAAGCGTTGAATGGTTTGTTCGACAACTGGCGAAGGTCGGGGATTTCGAGATCTATGGTATCGGAAGCCTAGTTCCCTCTGTCTTCAACGCGAAAGGTGTTGGAGGCATCAACAATGTCATCCAAATAATCTCACACGTAAGGAAACTCCTACCCAAGAAGCTCATTCATGTTTTTGGCGTGGGCAGCACCATAACAATGCACCTGATGTTCGCCTCGGGAGCCGACTCCTTGGATAGCTCGTCTTGGAGATCCAAGGCCGCGTACGGTATTGTCCAATTGCCAGCAATCGGCGACAGATACATAACCGGAAGAGCAGGAAAAGCAACCGGCAAGAAGTATCTTAACCTATCAAGGGAAGAAGTGAGGATTCTTGAGCAATGCAATTGTCCGGCATGTAAGAGGCTTGGGCTATATGGCCTAAGGCGCAGCTTCTCGATGCGTGCCCTTCACAATTGCTGGGTCTTTCAGAAGGAGGTGGAAAAGGCACGGAAGCTGCGCCGCAGAAACGAGTACTTGTCTTATGTTAATGAAGTAGTGGGAAAGAGTCGGTTCTCCAACGCTCTCCAACTAGCCCGGTCGCTCAAGATCTAAGATACGAGAAGGCACAATGCGAGCCCAGGAGGCGCACTTCGTACAAGTTATGACCCTTCTGTAGACGTGACAGAATCTGCCCCGCAGCCGACTATTCGCTCGATGGTGCATATGCGTTAAATACGGTGTCCGTGTTTCAATTCATGGTTCCATTTGGAAGTCTCCTTGGAATCTTGGACACGTCCGAAATTCGAGGATATTCCACTCGAGAAGATAGAGCTCAGTGAAGTAAACGTAAGAGATCTGAAAGACGCAAAAAAGGACCTCGACACCCTGAAGGAGAGTATGAGATTAAGAGGGCTCATACATCCAATTTTGGTTTTCCCAACGAAGGACAAGTTTGAGCTAGTTGTGGGACAGCGTCGCTACCTTGCAGCTAGGGAACTGGGCTGGTCGAAGATACCGGCGCTGATACTTGAGTCTAGGAAAAGAGAAGAAGGAAAGATACTTTCCGCCATAGAAAATCTCCAACGAAAGCAGCTCACGTTCTCAGACCAAGTCACGATTGCCGAGTTCCTGTATGATCATTTCGGGGGAGACCACAAACGTGTAGCCAAAGAACTGGGCATCCCTGATCATGTGGCCAGAACTCTTCTCAAGAGAAAGATGATTCCGAAAACAGTCGCTGAAATGGTTGACAAGAAACAGATACGCAAAGGAGATGCCGAGAAGGCGGTACAGGCTGGCGGAGGAGACGAGAACAAAGTCATCGAAGTTGCAAAGGAACTGAAGAAACTGACGAAGGATGAGAAAGAACGATTTGTCCAAATCGCCAAAGACAAACCACAGAGCACTCCGAGCGTTTGGTTTGAAGATGCGAAGAAGCCATCAAAGGCAGTGAAAGTGACGGTAATCCTTCTGCGGAAATACGCAACAAGTTTGGAGCAAGCTGCAAAACAGCGTGGGGAGGAACCGGCGGAAACGGCAAGGATAGCCGTGATTGACTGGCTCGAAGCACACGGTTACGCATGATATGCTGAGAGTCAAATGTCTGCAATGACCGAACCAAAAGCACTTGCACTACTGATTCGGAACGTAAAGAGCCGATCGAGGGAGATCGATCTGCTCAGCCTGGCGGAAGCCTCTGGATTCCTCGAGAAACTATATGGGTCAAGAGAAGCGGTGGCGGCACGACTTAGCATCAGCACTGAAACCCTTCGGGTGTACAGTCTTGTGAGACGACTCCCTGAACGAGTGAAGAGTATGGTGCACTCGCGCCTATTGGATAGCCCCGAGATCGTCGAGGTCATAGATAGAGTGCGGGCCAATGAAGAGAGGCAGATAGAGCTTGCGCAGGCTGTCGTTTCACATAATCTCAGTACGAAAGACGCCAGGGAAATCGAGAAGTTTGCGAGGGACAACCCGGATTCGAGTACGGAGGAGAGCGTATCTAGGGTACTTCGCTCAAGACCCATGATCGAAAGGCGGTACCTAATCTTCACTGAGCTCCCAAGAGAAGCGTCAATAGGGCTTTCTCGAATCCGAGAGGCTGATAGACGAAGCATTCTCGAAAAAACCCTAGGCGTGAGCCTGATGACCTGTGACCTCCGTGGCGGCAGTCTTCTCTTGTTGTTTGAAGAACAGGCATTCGTCGCGCTCACAGCCAGGGCCAAACAGACGGGCGTCTCACTTGAAGACATGATTGACGAAGCGGTTTCAGAAGGCTTGGTTGGTCGTCTTGAAAGTTGAGCAGACCATCGCCATCGTGCGTTTGGATGGCAATATGAGAGATACCAGTCTAGTGATAGATGTGGCGTTTAGGTTAGTACCTGCTAAGGTCCTAAGCCAACATGTGCTCGTGAAGGTCTTCTTCGACAAGAAGATGATCAAGTCTTTCACATTGAAAGTGCCCCATCATTTTGCGAGACGCGAGATGCAGATCCAACCAGTTATCAGCATGGAGAGAGTCCGATCCGGCATCCATACGATCAAGATGGAATTGTCACGCACCTATCCCCGTTCTGATGATGTGGCTCAGAAAGAGACGAAGATCAACTACGATGCGAAAATCGAAATGCTACTGAGCGAGGATTCGCCACGAGTTGTGTCGACAGGGAAATTGTCACGGATCGACGTGGTAGACGAGGACGCCAAGAAGCTTTTCGAAAGAATGGAAGAGAGACGCAGAAGAGAGATCGTTCTTAGGAGACAGCAGTAGAAACAGGCCCCGCTTAGAAGAAGAGATCGATCTTGTCGAGGACAAAACAACCGCCGACTGAGAGCACGCTCCACGATTACCCCATTTACGAGATCTATGGTGAAGAATAGAATTTCGCTTGATGATTGAGCTGTCTTTCGAGCGACATGTGGCACTTGCACATGCGTCAGTTCTAGGTTTGTCGCTTGATTGAAATCTGAAGGTGAGTGTTCTCTGAAGATCAAGTTGCCCTTCAAAGAGGCACAACGGCTAGTTTGATTCTATCCCGTCGAAGGAGAGACGAGGCTCAGGCGGGCTTTCTTCTCTCTCTCATCCAGGTAGCTGGTCTGGGCGAGATGGTCCAGCAACAGTTCTAGACTGTGATACGTAGCGCTTTCTTCTCTCTATCCTCGAGATAGCTATTTTCGGCCAGATGGTCGAGGAGAAGAACTCGGATTGTGTCCGAGAGCGTCGGATCCTGCCTGTCACTTTGAACCCGCTCGAGCAGGCGCCACAACTTCACCGGAAGGCTGATGCTTCGCCCTTCGAACCCCCCGCGGGTCTCACTATCAGCCATTACTAGTCACTCGTAACCAGCATGCTGAGCTTCTTAACTATTCGCACGTACTCGCACAAGCCCTTTTGTGCAGCAACCAAGCGTTGGCAAGTCACTTACGACTTCCTTGTTCAGCCGGACCTCGCGGTCTTGGGGAAGAGCAGCGTGAAGCATCTCTGGCACTACCATGAGGACATCGACCAGGATCCGCAGACCAAGATCCAAGCGCTCCCGGCCATTCCGACACTTTTTCTGTCTGTCAGGGCGTCGCACAAGTCACCGAGCAAGCAGCGCTACGATCGGGAGCGAAGCATCAAGCGAAGGCGCGTCTTCCAGGAACGCCACGAACAGCGCCTGCGCCTATTTGGGTATGTGCTCCTGACGAACGGAGAGGTCCTGTCAATCGATGACGCAATCGCTCGTCTCCGCGACGGAATGAGAGCTGAAGAGAACCCCAACATCACCGGCGGCATCGACAAGGACGACATACTCGAATGGCATCAGCCCGAGAGTTACCGTGACGTCCTCGACAGCCTCGGCGAAATCGATGCCGTGGAAGAGTACCCGGCGCTCCAGGTCTCCAAGGGCGATGTGCTGGTCGATCCAAAACTACGATATCGCCATCCAGCTCTGAGTCCGTTCTAAGATTTTTTCTGTTATGAGAATCTGGCGGGGGTGAGAGGATGAGTCCAAAAGATGACCAAGCCGTAGAAGCAACCGCGGATATCAGCAACCCGCGTGAAGTCCAAGGAACCGTGGCGTTGATCACCGTCGGCGGTTTCATGGCCGTGGCCGGCGCCGCAGTTATCGCGTCTGTCATTCGGGGCATGGACCCGACTCCGATACTCAACATTATCGCACCTTTGGCGTTCGGCGTCGTTGCGTTCTACTTCGGAGCCAAGAAAGCTGCGGCAGAGTGACATCCCGAAACTTGCGTCTCCAGATGTGTCCGACGCGACTCGGCGCGATTAGGCAACCGTGAACCGAGAGTCTTTCAAGTCATCCCCTGAAAGGGATTTTGCTCTCGAAACCTTCGGACTCTCCTCATTCTTTGAGCGCAAGCGGGAGAATCCGACTCTCATCCCAAAAGCCCGATGATGGGATACAGAGCGCAAGGTCCCAGGTCCGGAGGGTTAGTCTAACTTCGCAAAAGACGATGAAGCCTTGCAGGGCCGAGTCAAGTTTTCGATACTTGATTGATTCGACAGAGCACCCGAGGACGGGACGCATTAACCGGGGCGTGGCGCTCCTGCATGTCTCAATCTTAACGGAGGTGAGCTCTAGAAATGACAAGTGAAAATGGAAACGGTGAGCTCAGGCAGCTGCTTCAGATCAAGCACGCCTACCGGAAAGGCTTGACGTCGCTCGAGGAAGAACTCAAGACTCAATTCGAACGCGACTTGGCCGATGGCAAGAAGCGGCTGAAGGAGCAGTACCTCGAGAATGTTGTCGATACCGTGTTCGCTGAGTCAGCGAAGCCAGTAGTCGCCGTGCCGAGCGCTCCCGCTGAGCCGGCGCCACCTGCTTGCCCTGAATGTGGTGGCACCGTGGGTCCCAGCGACAAATTCTGCGCAAACTGCGCCTATCCGCTCCAGGAGGATGTGAAGGATAATGTGCCCGTGGTTAGTACGGGTCGCAGACTCCGCACGCGAGTCCGCCGCTAGGATCCTCGAGAGCGATCTCGAGCAGATCGCCCTAATCCTGACGACCTTGGTTGCCAGCACGACCTATGCTTGGGTCGAAGGATTCGCGATCGAAACCCCACGCTACCAGGCGACGCAGATCTGGTGGATCCTCGGACACTTCAGCACATACTCACTCGCCATGGGCGTCCTGTTCGCATGCATTACAGGCGGCTTCGGTCTCCTGAAAGCCCGCTCAATGTTCACGAAGGGCAAGCGCTACTTCCTATTCACGTTCGCGGGTAACTTTCCATTCAGCTGGCTGGTTGAGGACTTTGCGTTCTTCTGGTTCTCACCCGAGTGGCGGCTCACGAGCGATCGGTGGACAAACTGGATCCTTGGCGGTGTGTGGATCCTTGACCCGTGGCGTACAGGCGTCAAGATCTGGATCCCAACATGGTATTTGCCCATCCTGCTGTTTTGGCTCGCGATGATGTGGTACGCGCATCGCTGCACGGTCTACGATAACATCGTGAAAGATGAGATCGCGCGGGACATCGTGCCCCGCACGATAGAGATTCCACAAATCGAGGTGAAGAAACCTGTTCGACTTCCTGAAGAAGTGGTTGGGCCTCCTGCTCCCAGAGCCGAAGCCGCCCCCGAAGCGCCGACCCCGAAAGAAGCGGAGCGCGTAAGCGTTGAGCCTCCCATTCTCTCGAGAGAGGTTCCGGAAGCGCCGACGCCAGCGCCGAAACCTGAGCAGCCGCCTGCCGAGCACCCAACACTAGAAGCGCCGAAGCGTGCGCGATCGCCCGAAGCAGAGGAAGCACTCGCGAAGTTGCGCAAGAAGTGGTTGAGAAACGATGCGTAGGTTTGCCCTCGGCTATTACATTGCTATCCTAGCCATCGCGCTGTTCCTGTTCGGCTCGGTCCTGACGCGCGTTGTCTACACGGCTGCCGAGTTCTTCCTCTGGTTTCTACTCGTCGCCGCCATTGCTTTCGCCGTGCTAGTCGCTTGGAGGGCGGGAAGCAATGGCAGATGAACTCACTCGAGAGCTCGCGCAGTTCCCATTCACCAAGCTGCGCCCTTTTGACTTCCGTCTCCGAATCGCAGCGATGAAGCCCGCTGACTTGCAGAAAGAACGTGTCACAGTGTTCGTTGAGATAGATGACATATCACGAATTGTTAAGCTTGCAAAATCCGTGCGCATCCTTCGGTCCTACTTACACCTCACGCCTCCTCTGGTCCTGATCCAGACATACGCAAGCGAACTTGGTTGTCTCAACGATGATGCAGGGGTCCGCGCGGTCTGTGAAGATTCAGTGACAAGAGCTGAGGGCTGTGTGGTCAACGCAACGGATCCGTGTGGCCGAACTTTGGCGACTCGGCCTCGCGGGAGAACGCATTAGAGTCGGCGTTGTCGGAACAGGCATCGACCTCACCCACCCGGACTTTCGGAACAACACGATCAACGCTTTCAGTCTCGTGGGTTCCGATGTCAGCGATTCAGTAGGCCACGAGACAGGCATCGTGTGGTTGATCACGCGTATCGCTCCGAGAGCGGACATCGTAGTTGCGAAGGACCGCATCGGCGCATACGGGTACATGCATCAGGTCATCGATGCGTGTGAGCGCCTCAGAGAACTTGGCATACAGATTTTGAACCTCTCCGTGGCCACTGACTTTCCGACCGATGGGACGGACCCGATCAGTCGTGAAGTCAACTATCTCGTCGAGAATGGTATCACGGTTGTTGTAGCTGCGGGCAACAAGGGCCCGAACTTCCAGACGATCGGGGCCCCAGGAGCGGCTGAGCAAGCGATCACGGTTGGCAAGACGAACGATCGTGATCAAGTCAGCTGGGACAGTTCACGGGGTCCCACGCTTGACGGTCGCTTGAAGCCTGACCTGGTGGCGCCTGGCTGTCGAATCTTGGCAGCATCACCGCTCCCGCTGCGAAAGGGCGCCTACTACACATTCGATTGCACCAGCTA
>Ga0315282_10004068_pt1 | contig 25697 bp, 23 predicted proteins | sample YL17G07_20_MG_FD_203693 | JGI IMG/M metagenome (GOLD analysis project Ga0315282, IMG submission 203693) | Sediment microbial communities from Yellowstone Lake, YNP, Wyoming, USA - YL17G07_20 | ecosystem: Environmental > Aquatic > Freshwater > Lake > Sediment | place: USA: Wyoming | collected... | reverse complement strand
TACTTTGTATGCTCTTACTTCTATGTACCCCAGATTCTTGACAGCGTACTTTAATCTGTCATCAACTTCCTTTGCAATTATGATTCCCCTTACATTCTGACTAGCCTCAGCGACGTTTTCCTTAACCCAGTTTATATATGTCTGAATCTGACCGACTGTTGCATCGCTTGTCTTGCCTCTCTTTAGCTCGATCACAACTAAATCTTTGGTGCTTTTATCAACGGCTAGAAAATCTATGCTCCAAGTGCCAGCTGGAAATTGTCTGCCATCTTGGTCGTTAGTCATATAAAGATCTAGCTTTGAACCCCAGTTGATTTTATTCCAGTTCTGATAAATGAATTCCTCCAGGTGTGTCTCCAATGCAAAGTCAGTCTGGCTTTCTATATCTTCGGTGGTGACAATTTGCTGAACCAAAGTTCTTTGACCCATGATAGTGTTAAAATCACCTTCGGTTATTTGCCTAACACCACCCTGAAGATAACTACCCCAAAACGTTTTATTCTCGATGAATTCTAAACGTGATATCAACTCCTCTGTCACGGCTTTTGGTGTAGCCCAAAGATCTATCTCTTTTAATAAAACCCCGTAATCATTTTCGTAGAATTCTGTTCCGTGTGCATATTGTTTCTTCTCCGAGTCACTCAATTCAGAACCAGACGAAGTTAAAGTAGCGGTACCACCAAAAACCTTCTTAGGCACTGCAATGTAGAAAACTACCTTATCACCCTCCCTAAGATTCGCACGATTCGGTGTTCTTTCACCCAAGCCCCAAAACTGGTCTTTCATCCTCTGGCGAAATATCTCTTCACCTGTATGAGTTTCGCTATCCCAAGTTTGACCCTTAACGATGAATATCCAGTAGTTCATTAGCCACAGCCCTCCTTACTTTTTAATTTAGAGCTACACTTCCACCAACCTCTTCTCCCAGTCCTTCACTCGTGGCGGCTTTTTGCCTTTGCCCGGTTCAATGGTGTGTCCTTCCTCTCTTAAATGGGCGGCTTGGGCAGCTACACCACCGGGGTATTTCTCGTTGAGCAGCCCGCCAGTTTTCAGTGTCCGCCAGTATGAGGTAGTGTTTATTTTGCCTTTGGCGGCGGCTTCATCGGCGGCACGAGCCGCAATATTGACAAAAATTCCAGTAGTTATCGGACAGCCGATGGAAGCCCCATGCTTTTTAGCCACCATCTCGCGAATTTGATTTATGGTAATAAGTTTACCCCTAGGCACCTTCCTCATAATTTCATCTACTTCTTTTGGTGCTGGAATGCAAACCGTGCCTGTTCCCCATCTTTTACTCATCTTACCGGTGATTTCCACAACCCTGGGTAAATCCTTGTCACCGGCTAGTTTTTCCTGCCAGGTTTTACGTGTCTTAGGCATAGTTCCTCCTTACACGACTTCTGCCGGGCTGGTAATCCTGCCCATTATAGCACTGGCGGCGGCGACGGCCGGGTTAGACAGATAGACCTCTGATTTAGGGCTGCCCATTCTGCCCACAAAGTTGCGGTTGGTAGTGGAGATACAGCGTTCACCAGCCGCCAGAACCCCCATATGACCACCAAGGCAGGGGCCACAGGTTGGTGTGCTGACAGCGGCACCGGCTTTTATAAATATCTCTATTAATCCCTCAGTCAAGGCATCAAGATATACCTGCTGTGAGCCGGGAATGATAATGCAACGCACCCTAGGGTGAACCTTTCTCCCCTTCAATATCTGACCAGCCATTCGCAAATCCTCAAGACGACCGTTGGTGCAGCTACCAATTAGCGCTTGATTTATTTCTATATTAACTACTTGACTAACCGGCTTGGTATTAGCTGGTGAGTGAGGCAAGGCAACCTGAGGCTCAAGAGCTGAAACATCATACTCAACCACTTTTGAATATTCAGCATCATTATCCGGTTCATAAACTTTATAGGGTCGTTTGGCTCTAGACTTTATGTAAAGTTGCGTCTTATTATCTACCCTGAAAATACCGGCTTTAGCTCCAGCTTCAATAGCCATATTAGCCATAGTAAACCGTCCATCCATAGATAGTGCGTCTATTGCCTCACCGGTAAACTCCATTGCCGAATACAGGGCACCATCAACACCAATATTGCCGATGGTAAAAAGAATTAAGTCCTTACCCCCTACCCACTCCCCCAAATTCCCGTGATAAATCAGCTTAATAGTCGGCGGCACCTTCATCCAGATGTCTCCAGTGGCCATGGCTGCGGCAATATCGGTTGACCCCATACCGGTAGCGAAGGCACCTAAAGCGCCGTAGGTGCAGGTATGCGAATCAGCCCCGATAACTACATCGCCAGGCAGCACCAAGCCTTGCTCAGGTAAAAGAACATGCTCAATGCCCATCTGACCCACTTCAAAGTATATTACTCCCTGCTCATAAGCGAACTCTCGCATCAGCTTCACCTGCTCGGCAGAAGCGATGTCCTTATTAGGCACGAAGTGGTCAGCTACCATCACTATCTTTTTGGGGTCAAAGACCTTATCTACTCCGATTCGCTGAAACTCCCTTATAGCAATGGGGGCAGTAATATCATTGGCTAGAATCAAGTCCACCCTGACATCTATAAATTCACCAGGGCTTACTCTCTTCTTATCAGTATGGGTAGCCAGTATCTTCTCAGCTAAAGTCAATATAGTTTTCCTCCCTTTAGAATAATTAAGCTTAAGATAGGTTATCGTCAGCGCCTCAGCCAAAAAACTTAGGGGTGAGATTGTTTATCAACCTCACCCCTTTAGTCCATCCTTTCCTTCAAAGGAGAGGAGGAATAATAGTTGTTGAAGGAGCGGAATTTCTTCAAACTTCCCTTGATAATCAACCTCTACCCAGCTACTTTTCTAGTAGCTAATAACCTATTGAGGGCATTCATATAGGCTTTAGCACTGGCGACAATAATGTCAGTATCAGCACCTCGCCCGGTATAGGTTATACCCCCACTCTCTATCCTTACCAACACCTCACCAATAGCATCAATGCCTTCGGTTACTGATTTAATGCTAAATTCAGTAAGCACATTAGGCACTCCCACCAGCTTATTAATAGCCTTATAGGCAGCATCCACAGGACCTGTCCCTAAAGCGGCATCGGCTAGAACCTGACCATCGGAGGTAGTAAGCCTAACTGAGGCGGTGGGAATACCCCTATCGCCACAAGACACTTGAATGCGGTCGAGGTGATAAGTTTCAGACATAGTGCGTAGCTCCTGGGCAATAAGGGATTCAATATCCCTATCGGTAATTCCCTTCTTCTTATCAGCCAGCTCTTTAAAGGCTGAGAAGGCACGGCTAAGGTCTTCCTCACTTAAACTATAGCCCAACTCAGCTAGCCGCTCTTTGAAGGCATGCCGCCCGCTAAGCTTACCTAGCACCAGGCTTGAGGCTGGTATGCCTACTGTTCTGGGGTCCATTATCTCATAGGTTATCGGCATCTTGATTACACCATCCTGGTGGATACCTGACTCATGACGAAAGGCATTAGCCCCAATAATTGCCTTATTGGGCTGAACTGAAAAACCGGTCAGCTCACTTACCAATCGGCTAGTTTTATAGATTTGTGTAGTGTTAATATTGGTAATCAGGTTAAAAAAGTCCTGGCGGGTTTTAATAGCCATTACAATTTCCTCAAGCGAGGCGTTACCAGCCCTCTCCCCGATGCCATTAATAGTGCACTCCACCTGCCTTGCTCCCCGCTTGAGCGACTCCAGGCTGTTAGCCACAGCCAGACCGAGGTCATTATGGCAGTGAATGCTAACTATAGCCCGATTAATATTAGGCACATTCTTAAAAATTCCTTCAATGAGGTTGCCAAACTCATCAGGGATGGCGTAACCTACGGTATCAGGGATATTTACCGTAGTGGCTCCAGCGTCAATAACTGCTTCTAGGATTTGATAAATATATTCAGGCTCAGTTCGGCTGGCATCCATCGGCGAAAACTCTATATCATCAGTATATTTCTTAGCCCTAGCTACCATATCATGAGAAGTCTGCAAAATCTGCTCACGGCTCTTTTTTAGCTGGTAAACGAGGTGTATATCTGAAGCTGACAGGAACACATGTATTCGTGGATGTTCCGCTTCTTTAATTGCTTCCCAAGCCTTATCTATATCATCAGGGTGAGCCCGGGCGAGGGCGCAAATTACAGGAGTGCGAACCTCTCGGGCAATAAGCCTTACCGCCTCAAAGTCACCCGGGGAGCTAATAGGAAAGCCAGCCTCAATGACATCCACGCCAAGCTTCTCTAGTTGCCTGGCTATCTCCAGCTTCTCCTGGACATTCAGCGTTCCTCCCGCCGCCTGCTCCCCATCCCTCAAGGTAGTATCAAATATAATTACCCGTTCCATGGTCTATTCCTCACTACTGGATTCCAGTTTCGGAATATGACTAAGTAGTTTACCTACTGTTGTCCTTACATCTTCCGCTATTCTACGAACATCTTTCAGTTCGAGGTCTGACTCGTAAAAGTTACTGTGCAATGAATAGGCATGTACAAACGAATCGTAAATGCTTTTGTCTTCCAACTCCTTGGCCATACTCTCAGCATATTCCCATAAGAGGCGGTGCTTTCTGAAAGTAACTCCTTTGGCTGCCACCACTGCTTTTATTGCCTGTGCCATACTTCCCCACAGAAACTCACTCGCTTTCTCTGAATCACCAGCATCAATAAATCTAGAGGCGTTTCTCAAATAGTGCAAGCTTTGACTTGCATACTTTTTAACTCTTACTTTCGGATCCAAGAATGCGCTCCTTATTCAGGAAAGGAATATCCTACGACATCCGCTGTTGAGGCGTCTATCTTAACTTCAGCAATCTCTTTTATAATCACGCCAACATCAACTTTCACTATCCAAGTAGTATTTTCCCTCACTGCACTAATTGGGCGTAAAAAACCATAATATTGTTTAAGAAACGATGTTGCTATTCTTGTAGCCTCTGCAGCCGACTTTATTTCGCCAGCCATCATACTCCTCCTCTGTTACTTCCCCTTAAGCCACGGCATCATCTGGCGTAGCTCTTTGCCTACCTCCTCAATGAGGTGTTCTTTATCCTGTCGCTTTAGGGCATTATAGACTGGGCGACCAGCCTGATTTTCCAGAATCCACTCCTTGGCAAAGCTACCATCCTGAATCTCAGCCAGGATTTGCTCCATCTCATCCCTAACCATATCATCAATGACTCGTGGTCCCCGAGTATAATCGCCATACTCGGCGGTATCACTGACTGAATAGCGCATATAGCTTAAGCCGCCCTGATATATCAGGTCAACAATAAGCTTAAGCTCGTGAAGACATTCAAAGTAAGCTATTTCTGGCTGGTAGCCAGCATTAACCAGTGTCTCAAACCCAGCCTTTATCAGTGCTGAAGTCCCACCACACAGCACCGCCTGTTCACCAAAGAGGTCGGTCTCGGTCTCTTCGGCAAAGCTTGTTTCAATAACACCAGCTCGGCTACAGCCAATGCCTTTGGCATAGGCAAGGGCTATATCCTTGGCTTTACCAGAGGCATCTTGGTGAACAGCCACAATTGCTGGTGTTCCTTTACCCTCAGTATAAAGCTGCCTCACCATGTTACCCGGGGCTTTAGGAGCTATCATAGCAACATCAATGTCAGGCGGTGGGATAATTTGCCCATAATGGATATTAAAACCATGAGCAAACATCAGCGTATTGCCTAGGGCTAGCCCTCTTTCAATTGATTGATAATAAATGTCTGGCTGCAGATTATCCGGCGCCAGCATCACAATAATATCAGCTCTCTGTGCCACCTCAGCCGCAGTTAACACATCAAAGCCAGCATCTTTGGCATTCTTCCAGCCTGGAGTCCCCTTTGCCTCAGCTACTACCACCTGGCAACCACTATCCCTGAGGTTTTGCGCCTGAGCATGCCCCTGATTGCCATAGCCAATAATGCCAATTACCTTCTCATCAAGCAATTTTAGGTCGCAATCACTATCATAGAATATCTTTGCCATAACTTACCCTCCCCTTATTTAATTTATTATGTTTCTAGCTGTTAGAAGAGATTGCTTATCTGCCTTCGGCGAGATTTATCAACCTCACCTCCTTTATCCCCCTCTCCTTAAAAGGAGAGGGGGGACTGGTTGGGTAAAAGAGGCTTCGCCTCTCTTCGACTCTCCTTCAAAAGGGAGCAAAGGAGTAAGGAGAGATGTAAGTTTTAGGGGATTTTCACCTCGATTTTAAGCCCCTTCAAACTTTCCTTAATAAACGACTTTTAAGATATGTTTTGCCTTTTGTTACGAGCCTTGGATAGCTTTTCTTCTACCTGGAGCGGAGTCAAACCTCCCCTGGTCATAGCTATGCGACCAGTCCTAGCTACTTCCTTAATACCAAAACCCTGAAGCAAATTAAATAAGGAATCGATTTTCTCCTCATCACCGGTAACCTCAATTGTTACCGAATCAGAGGCAACATCAACTATATTGGCTCTGAATATATCCACAATCTGCATAATCTCGCTTCGGGTAGCAGAACTAGCTTTTACTTTAATCAAGGCTAGTTCTCGAGCAACTATATCACCCTCGGTAATATCAGATACCTTGACCACATCTATGACCTTATCCAACTGCTTCCTAACCTGTTCCACCATGGTAGCTGTCCCATTGACTACAATGGTCATACGCGAGAGATGGGGTAATTCACTACGCCCCACGGCAATACTCTCAATATTGAAGCCACGCCTTCGGAAAAGGCTTGCCATGCGGTTGAGCACCCCGGGCTTATCCTCTACCAAGGCAACTAGGGTGTGCTTCGTCGCAGCCACGCTGTCACCTCCTTCTTAGGTTCTTCAAGGACTTCGGCTAAAGCTGCCCCCGGCGGCACCATAGGATAAACATTCTCTTCTGGTTCTATCATAAAATCTATTATAAAGGGACCTTGATAATTCATGGCTTGCTCAATAGCTGGAACTACATCTTCCTTATGTTTAACCCTTAGCCCGGGAATACTATATGCCTCAGCAATCTTTACAAAGTCCGGTCCGCTCAGTGGTGTAGCTACATATCGCCGTCCGTAAAACAATTCTTGCCACTGCCTAACCATTCCCAAATAGCCATTATTCATAATAGCTACCTTCACTGCCAATCTTTCCTGAACTATGGTAGCCAACTCCTGTATGGTCATCTGGAAACCGCCATCACCAGCCACACACCAAACAGTATCCTCAGGACGACCTACCTTGACCCCCATAGCTGCCGGCAGCTCAAAACCCATAGCCCCCAATCCGCCTGATGAGATGAGACTATTTGGCTTATTATACCAGTAGTGTTGAGCTGCCCACATCTGGTTCTGACCGACACCGGTAACAATAGTAGCCTCACCCTGCGTTACCTCATATATTTTGCGAATGACTAACTGGGGCAGGAGCCCTTCACTATCCCTAATTTCTATTGACGGATGCTCCTTTCGCCAATCATCAAGCTGCTGAACCCAATCAATATGCTCGGCAGAAATAATCTGTTTATTTAATGCGCTTAGAACAACCTTCACATCACCAACTATAGGCACATCTACGCGCACGTTTTTACCGATTTCGGCTGGGTCTATGTCAATATGGACAATGCGGGCATGGGGAGCAAAGGCACTTACCTTACCCGTAGCTCTATCATCAAATCTCATCCCGATAGCAATAATGACATCAGCAGCACTAACCGCCATATTAGCATAAGCCATGCCATGCATACCCAGCATACCTAAACTTAGAACATGAGATTCGGGGAAACAACCGATACCCAATAAAGTGGTAACCACCGGTATTTGCGCTGTCTCGGCTAGCTGCTTAAGCTCAGCATAGGCTCCAGAGATAATTACCCCCCTGCCAGCAATAATAAGAGGTCGATGAGCCTCACCTATAAGCTTTACCGCCTTCTTAATCTGCGCCGGGTGCCCCTGGAGGGTTGGCTTATAGCCGGGTAAATTCACCTTACTCGGGTAATTAAATTCCGCCTGGTCTATTTGAACATCTCGCGGCATATCAATAAGCACTGGACCCGGTCGCCCAGTCCTAGCCAGATGAAATGCCTCCTTAACTATTCTAGCCAGTGAACCCACATCAAGGACAAGATAGTTATACTTGGTAATAGGTAGAGTGATGCCAGTAATATCTATCTCCTGAAAAGCATCTTTGCCAATAAAGGGGGTAGCTACTTGACCGGTTATAGCTACTACCGGAGACGAATCAAGGCAAGCATTAGCAATTCCGGTTACCAGGTTAGTTGCCCCGGGGCCAGAGGTTGCCATGCATACCCCTACCTTCCCAGTAGCCCTAGCATAGCCATCAGCGGCATGGGCAGCACCCTGCTCGTGACGCACCAGAATGTGGCGAAGCTGAGGATATTGAGGTAAGGTATCATATAGGGGTAAAATAGCCCCACCAGGGAAACCAAAAATAACTTCTACCCCTTCTCTTACCAGACTCTCACATAGAATCTGGGCTCCAGTCATCTTCATAGTAGACCCCCTTATTGCTTAAACACTGCGCCGGTGCTAGCTGAACATACTTCCTCGGCATAATACCTGAGATAACCCATTTTTACTTTAGGCTCAAACTCAGCTAGCTGTGCCAGACGCTCAGCTATCTCCTTATCGCTAAGCTCAACCTCAAGCTTATAATTTGGAATATCAATCTTAATTATATCTCCATCTCTCAAAGCAGCGATAGGTCCTCGGCTAGCTGCCTCAGGGGAGACATGACCAATAGCTGCGCCACGAGTTGCCCCAGAAAAACGCCCGTCAGTGATAAGGGCAACCTCCTTATCCATACCCATACCGCTCAAGAAAGCGGTAGAGGCAAGCATCTCTCTCATCCCAGGTCCACCTTTAGGTCCTTCATAACGAATGACCACCACTTCGCCTGGCTTTATGGTCATATCCAAAATGGCAGAAGTTGCCTCTTCTTCAGAGTCAAATACTCTGGCATGTCCCCGATGAACCAGCATCTCAGGAGCTACCGCCGACCTCTTTACCACTGCTCCTTCTGGCGCTAGATTGCCAAAAAGGATAGCAATACCCCCTGTAGCCGAGTAAGCATTGGTAGTAGAGCGAATAACCTGCCTATCCACAAATCGGCTGTTAGCGATAATCTGAGCTACGGATTTCCCCGATACTGTCCTTGAATTCAGGTTCAATAACCCTTGTAGCTCTTTCATTACTGCAGCTATGCCCCCAGCACTATCTAAATCCTCAATATAATAGTCACCGGCTGGGCTTAGCTTACACAAGGTAGGGGTGCGCTCACTTATCTCATTTATCAGGGAGAGGGGAAAACCAATCTCTGCCTCATGAGCTATCGCCATAAGGTGCAAAACTGAATTAGTGCTACCACCTAATGCCAAATCAACGGTAAGGGCATTACAAATAGAATCCTCAGTTATAATATCCCGGGGACGAATATCGTTAGCTAATAGTTCCATAACCTGCTGCCCGGCTTGCTTAGCTAAGTGCCGCCGCCTGCCATCAACCGCCGGAATAGTACCATTACCAACTAATCCCATTCCCAGGGCTTCGGTTAAGCAATTCATAGTATTGGCAGTGAACATTCCGGCACAGCTACCGCAACCGGGACAGGCAACCTGTTCCAACCGTTCTAATTCTTGCTCACTCATCTCCCCCTTAGTTACCCTACCTACTGCCTCAATGACAGAGTGGAGGTCAACCCTTTTAACCTCATTGTTACTATACAACCGCCCTGCCAGCATAGGTCCGCCACTGACGAAAATAGACGGTAGATTCAATCTTACCGCTGCCATAAGCATCCCCGGGATTATCTTGTCACAGTTAGGAATAAAGACTAAAGCATCAAAGGCATGAGCCTCAGCCATTATTTCAATTGAGTCAGCGATTAGTTGTCGGCTGGGCAGGCTATACTTCATACCCGGGTGGTTCATAGCAATGCCATCACACACAGCAATAGTATTAAACTCAAAGGGAACACCTCCCCTACTATGCACCCCGACTTTAACTGCCTGGGCAATATCTCGCAGATGCATATGCCCTGGGACAATCTCAGTAAAACTATTGACAACGCCTATAAAAGGCTTATCTATTTCCTCTCGCCTCCAGCCTAAAACATGGAGTAAAGCCCGGTGTGAAGCTCGCTCCACACCCTTTTTAATAATATCGCTTTTCATATCTCGCCCTTCTTGTAATAGTGTAATTAAAAAACCGTCCGCCGCGGCGGACGGAGTAAAAACTCTGAAATCCCACCTCCAGCCCTATTGACAAAACATAACATATTGCCTATCTATTGTCAAACAAACCCCTAATAATTAGCCTTCCATATCTCTTATTTTATTTAGTCGGCGCAAGTGTCTTTCGCCCTCGAACTCAGAAGTAAGAAAAGCCTCTACGATTTCAGGTATTAGACCTTGTTCCTCATCTGCCCCCAAACAAAGGATATTAGCATCATTATGCTGACGAGCCCGGCGAGCGCTGAAGGCACTATAACACAGGGCAGCCCTTATCCCCTTAACCTTATTAGCAGCAATACTCATACCAATGCCAGTATCGCATATCAAGATACCGCATTCAAAACCACCCCTAGTTACCGCCTCAGCTACCTTTTTAGCAATATCAGGGTAATCTACCGGTTCGGTAGTATAGCAGCCAAAGTCTTCATAGCTATGTTCCGTTTCAGCAATTAGCTTCATAACAAATTGCTTAAGATTTAATCCTCTATGGTCACAGCCAACAGCAATACGCATACTTAGCCCCTTTGCCTAAACACAATGCTCCCACAAACCTTCCTGAGTTCCTCTGTTGATATAGCGCCTTCCCGCAGAACTACGGGCGCTTCCCCGGTCACATCAATTATAGTAGATTCTCTACCACCTGGGCACCTGCCACCATCAATAACTAAATCTATCTTATCCCCAAACTGAGAATAGACCTCGTCAGCGGTCAACGCACTTGGTCTACCACTCAGATTAGCACTCGTGCCCACGATAGGCGCCCCCAGACCTTCGGCAAGGGCAACAGGGATAGGATGAGCCGGAATGCGAACGGCTACGGTTAAACCCCCACCAGTGATAATATCAGGGACTGAGTTAGACTTATGTAAAACTATTGTCAAGGCACCAGGCAGGAAGCTGCGGGCTAAAAGCCAGGCAACCGGCGGCACCGACTCAGCAACCTCGCTTATCTGTGATGTATGAGCTAGAAGCAAAGGGAATGCCATATTTCGTGGTCGCTCCTTTACCTGATAAACCCGCTCTACAGCCTGATAAAGGTTAGCCCAAGCACCCAGTCCATAGACGGTATCAGTGGGAAAAGCAACTACCCCACCCTGCTTGAGAATAGAAATGCCCCTCTCAACCTGCTGTTGTATATCTAAAGGAAACTTATCTAGCATTGCCCTTGTTTACCTTGACGACAGTATATCATAGTCCTATGTATTCCCCAAGCCTTCCTCAAGGGCAGGAATCCCGTCAAACCTTAAATGTGGAGACGCCTGGAGAAATTGTGTGATAGAATAATGGATAGGTTGCTATTAGCTAAGTAGACTTGCCTAGAAGGAGTATCGATGCCAAAAAACAGGGTCCCACCTCGGTTTCTCCTCTTCTTGTGGCCTATCATAGACAGACTTATAATAATAAGTTATCACATTAAGCCCCTCAGAACCGATGAGAATAGCATTATTTGCCTTGAGCTTCGACGCTACAAGGGTCGCCCAATCATATTAAGCGATGGCTCTAAGGTTACAGCCGGCGACAGAACCATAGAGCTTCATCTCAACAATGCCTGGTTTAGGAAACAGCGCGAGGTGACCCCTATAGCTTCAGGTTTATACTGGGAAGCCCTTCACTGGTTCGCAAAAGACCTCAGCTACTTAGCCAAGCAACTGGCCGATGGAACATTTGGTCGCGGTATCACGGCCCTTCACGGTATTACCTTCTTGCATATGGGCGCTAGACGACTAGGTTTTCAAATCGAGGAATTGCCAAATGCCTTGTGGAAGCGGTTGACTCAATTTTACCTCACCGGGTTAATGCAAATCTTCCATCCCCAGGGAAGGGAAAGGGTCAAGGCTAACGGTAAGCCTCTGGAGATTAAAGGGATTTGGCTTTCTAAGGCGGAGCTTCTAAGGAAGTATGGTCCTAGTCACCTGTAAATTCACCTGCCAGGGCATAACCATTACCGAGATGTGCCTTCTTCTAATGGGAAGATGGTAGTTGCGAACCAGTATCCCGGAGCTAGACTCGCCGGGCTGAGGCAGTTGTCCCTTCCTCGATAAGTTCAGGTACAGTAACAAAGGTAAAGCCTCTCGTCCTCAGCTCTTCAATTATCTGAGGTAAAGCTCGAAGCATTTGGCTACGGTCATAACTCACTCTAGTACCACGACCATCGTGTAGAACAATTATGCTTCCCCACTTAGCCCTTTTGATGACGTCCTCAACAATCCCCTCAGCAGATTTGTTAGCCTTCCAATCATTGGTCATATTGTCCCAGGTAACTATTTTGTAGCTCAAGCGACGAACGATATACATAAGCCAAGGAGTGCGAAAGCCATGAGGGGGACGAAAAAGCTCCGGCCGACATCCAGTGGCCTCATAAATAGTTTGCCTGGCCAAATCGATTTCGCAAGCAAGAGCCTTGCCCCATCTTAGCCCCAATAGCTTATAGTGATGGTGGGAATGATTACCTATAACATGTCCCTCAGCCAATACCTGTCGGCAAACCTCAGGGTGGCGCTGGACATTCTTTCCAATGACAAAAAAAGTAGCCTTTACCTCATATCGCCCTAGTATATTGAGAACCCGGGATGTGTAGGGCTCATTGGGTCCATCATCAAAGGTCAGCGCAATCTGGTGGTGGTCCCGGTTGCCATTTGAATACACCTTGCCATAGAACTGGGAGGTGGGGCTGAGCCCGTGGTAGGTAAGGAAGACCCCCAGACCAGTAATTTCTGTCATATAGATTAGCCTTCGCACTGCCTCAATCACGAGGCTGGTATGGAGCCAGAACAAGCAAACAAGAAGCACCAAATACTTGAAAGACCAACTAAATCTCCGCCAGGAATAGCTGGCTACTACCCCCTCCCATGCCTTCTTTGGCCAATCCTCCAGCCTCTCAGGGATAGGCTGGTACCAAAATAGGACTGAGAAATAGTCCACGACCCAGTTCCAGTATTGGGTTACCACGCCCAGCTTCTTCAGGCGGCGAGCTGAGGTGAGGACAAATAACCAAGGTATAATACCCCCTCTGCCTTTACTCTTTAGTCGCAAGGAAAGCTCATACTCCTCTCCGTAGAACTTGATACTGGTGTCAAATCCACCCACAGCTAATAGTACCGACCGTCGTACAGCAAAATTAGAGCCCCATAGAGCGCCGCCCTTGTTAAAAGCTCGACGGAAAAGCTGATCCAGGGAAATGTTAATGAAATTAGACAAGTAGGAAGCAATCTTGGCAATTATGCCAGCATCAAAGTAGGCATAAGGTCCGCTTATCAGCACAGTCTTTGGATTCCGGGCAAAGTAGCCCACGATAGTAGACAGCCAGCAGGATGGAGCTCGAGTATCAGCGTCGATAAAGGCAATAATGTCACCCGTTGCCTCTTCTGAACCTCTTTGCCGAGCGCAGGCTGGACTCCTCTTGCTCTCGTAAACAACCTTGGCTCCCGTAGCAAGAGCTATCTTGGCTGTGTTGTCTGTGCTAGCATTGTCAACTACGATGGTCTCATATTCCCCGGCATAGTCTTGCTTGCTTAGGGAGTCTAAGCACAAAGGCAAAAACTTCTCCTCATTATAGGCAGGTATTACTACTGATAGGTAGGGAAAGCTTTCACACCTAACTGTTTTCACTCGACTGCCTTTGCCAGCCAATTAGCGGGAAAACTCCCATTGCTGCCTACTAAGAATAGTTCCCCCGCTCTTGACGATAGTATATCACAATGGTAATCTTTGACAAATGGGTAAATCAAACCAAACCTCAAATGAGAGCCACCGAGTAGCTACCAGCGGCGATATTGAGGTCTCCACCTATTTGGAAATTGCTAAGGAGATAGGTGGTGAACAACCTGCTGCCGTCAAGGAAGCGGTATCCGGTGCTGAGCGCGAGGCTATAATTGTCATTGACTTTGGCTCACAATATAGCATGCTCATAGCCCGGCGAGTCCGCGAGTGCCAGGTATATTGCGAGCTACTACCTTATGATACCCCCTGGGAAAAGATAGCCCCGCTGAATCCCAAGGGATTCATCCTCTCCGGAGGACCAGCCAGTGTCAACGAACCTGGTGCTCCTCTGGCTCCAGCTTATATCCATGAAAGCCATCTACCAATATTGGGCATCTGCTACGGGATGCAAGTTCTCGCCAAACAATTAGGCGGGCGAGTTACACCGGGAGCAAAGCATGAATATGGTCACGCTATCCTCCACTTGAGCGATGTAGATTCGCCTTTATTTGCCAATTTATCTTCCTCCTCCCCAGTATGGATGAGTCACGCTGACCGAATTGAAGAAATGCCACCTGGTTTCACTGCCTTAGCCTATACTGAAAATTCACCCATCGCCGTTATGGGCAATAAAGAGGGGATATTTGGTCTCCAGTTTCATCCTGAGGTAGCCCATACCCCTGAAGGAAAGACTATCCTAAGAAATTTCGTCTACCGAATATGTGGCTGCCAGGGAAACTGGACGATGGGCAATTTCATAGATGAGAGCATATCTAGAATTAGAAAACAGGTAGGCAAAGGTAAGGTCATCAGTGCTCTCTCGGGTGGAGTTGATTCGTCAGTAGTTGCTACCATCATCCACCGAGCTATTGGTGACCAGCTTACCTGTATCTTTGTTAATCATGGACTGCTGCGTCGTGAAGAAGTAGAAAGAACCTTTAATGTCTTCCGACTTAATTTAGGTATGAATATCATCTATGTTGATGCCAGTGAGAGATTCCTTCGCCGCCTAAAAGGAGTGACCGACCCTGAGAAGAAGCGCAAGGTTATTGGAGAGGAATTTATCCGTGTATTTGAGGAGGAAGCAAACAAAATAGGTAAGGTTGATTTCCTGGCTCAGGGAACTCTCTACCCTGATGTCATTGAGAGTGCTTCTTCAGGAAGCAGAGTCTCAGCCAAGATAAAGACTCACCATAATGTTGGTGGATTGCCAGCTAAGATGACACTTAACCTGCTTGAACCGCTGCGAAACCTGTTTAAGGATGAGGTTCGTCAAGTAGGACTAGCCTTAGGTCTCCCCGAAGAGATGGTGTGGCGACAGCCCTTCCCCGGACCAGGTTTAGCCATTCGTATTATTGGTGAGGTAACCAAAGAGAAGCTTGAGATACTGCGCGGTGCTGACTGGATTGTGATGAACGAGATTAAAAAGGCAAAGCTATACCGGCAATTATGGCAGAGCTTTGCGGTACTGACTGATGTTAAATCGGTGGGCGTAATGGGGGATTATAGAACCTATGGCTATCTGGTTGCCATCCGTGCTGTAACCAGCGAGGATGCGATGACCGCTGACTGGGCACGCCTCCCCTACGACCTGCTGGCTCGGATTTCCAACCGCATCGTCAATGAAGTCCCCGGGGTAAACCGTGTCGTCTATGATATTACCTCCAAACCGCCATCAACTATAGAGTGGGAGTAGGGGGACAATGACAAGTACAGCAAGGCAGAGAACAAGCCAGCAGAAAGGAAAGCTTGCCGAATTTCTGGTTTTTCGTGAGCTAGTTAAGAGAGGCGCTGACCTCTATCTTCCAGTCATAGATGCAGGGATTGACGCCATTATAAGACAGGAGGACGGGACGCACCTAGACATGCAGGTCAAAGCGACTGAGGAAGGGTGGAGTCCGACTGTGTGGGTTCCTGACGACCCGCAGCTACGGCAAAGACTTGTTATCGTATGGGTCGATATGACGGAGTCTCAAGAAAACCCAGAAGTCTGGATTTTCCCAGGCGACATCTTTGTTGAATATTCTACGAAGATCGGAGAATGGCAGAACAGCCAAGGGCAGCCCGGGACACATCGCAGGCTAATTCTATATCAAAAAAGGAGGGGGGATGACCAGCCACGTCGTGAATTACTTAAGGAATGTCGTAATGCGTGGAAACTTTTGACTGGATGATGTTAATCATTGTTAGTCCGAAGGGACTTGCCATATAAACGGAGAGTCCTAGAGGGGTGAAACCCCTCTTATATATCCCTCCCCCTCTCCTTTCAAGGAGAGGGGGATTAAGGGGGTGAGGTAGATAAAACATGGAAAGGGATTGCTTCGCCCCGATTTCATCGGGACTCGCAATGACAACAAAGGAGTTAAACACTGAAGATATTGGTTGTTGGTGGTGGGGCTCGGGAGCATACCTTGGTCTGGAAGTTAGCCCAGAGCCCCAAGGTTAAGGAAATCTATGTAGCTCCGGGGAATGCCGGGACAATTAAAGTCGCCGATAACCTGGATATTAGCCCTACCGATATAGAATCGCTGGCTAAAGTAGCTCAGGAAAAAAGAATTGACCTTGTCGTCGTTGGTCCAGAGACGCCGCTAGCTGCGGGCATCGTTGACCACTTTCAAGGTACAGGCATATCTATTTTTGGTCCGACCAAGGCAGCTACCCAGATAGAATCAAGCAAGGTATTTGCCAAGGAGTTAATGCAGAAATATAAAATCCCCTGCGCCCGCAGTGTCAGCTTCTCTACATATACTCAAGCCAAAAAATATATCCAGCGCCAGCAACCGCCCCTAGTAGTTAAAGCCGATGGGCTAGCCGCGGGCAAGGGGGTAACCGTAGCTGAGTCAATCCCGCAAGCCTTAGAGGCTCTGTCCAACATTATGGAAACTAAAGCCTTTGGAGCGGCTGGGGACAGGGTAGTTATTGAAGAGCGCCTATCAGGAAGAGAGATGAGTGCTTTTGCCTTTACCGATGGCACCACTGTAGTCCCTATGGTAGCCGCTCGTGATTATAAACCGGTATTTGATGGCGACCACGGTCCTAATACCGGTGGTATGGGCAGTTATAGCCCGCCACACTTTTATAAGCCACCGTTAGCTAAAAAAGTAAGGGAAACCATTATGGAGCCAGCGGTAAAGGCTATGTATAAAGAGAAAAGGACTTATAAGGGTGTTCTTTATGGTGGCTTAATGATTACCACTGAAGGACCGAAGGTGCTAGAATTTAATGCCAGGTTTGGTGACCCAGAAAATCAGGTTACCCTGCCTTTGCTCAAAACCGACCTGGTAGATATTCTTTTAGCAGTGATAAATGGTAACCTTAACCAAATAAATGTAGAATGGAGTGAGGATGCCTGCGTTGGGGTAGTAATGACGTCAGCCGGATACCCCGGTAAATATAAAACAGGCTTCCCCATCACCGGGTTGGATAATTTAGATAAAAACATCCTGGTATTTCACGCCGGAACCAAAATGGGCTCGGAGCCGGGGCAAGTACTAACTAATGGGGGGCGAGTGCTTACTATAGTGGCTATGGGCAAGACCATTGGCGAGGCAAGAGAAAAGGTCTATCTCAATCTGCCCCGAATTCACTTTGAGGGCTGCCATTACCGAAGAGACATTGCTGAAATAAGGAAGGAGGTTTAAGCAATAGAACGCACAAGCCAACAAAAGGGAAAGCGTGCTGAATTTCTGGTCTTTGGTGAGCTAGTCAAGAGAAAGGCTGACCTCTATCTTCCAGTCATAGACATAGGAATTGACGCCATAATAAAGAAGAAGAATGGCACCTATCTACAGATTCAGGTGAAATCCACTGAAGCATCAGAACAAGCAGGGTGGTTTAATGTCTGGGACCTCGAACTGTATGAAGGAAAGGGATTGTTCATAGTTTGTGTCGAGATGTCAAAGGAACCAGCCGATATTTGGATTTTACCATCTGAAGTCTTTAAGGAATATGCTAATGTTTCGAAGTCAAAAGAAGGCTGGAATAAGTATACTCTGGGTATAGACTCAAAAGATACAAAGCACGGGAATGTTCCAAGACGAAAACTACTACAAAAATATTATGAAGCGTGGGAACTTTTGACAGGATAATACTAATCAGGGGGATACAGGGGGTATTGTATGGAGATTGTGGAAGAGCTAAGAAGCATCATAACGGAGATAGGCGCCTTGAGAGCTAGGTTAAGGCAAGCCAAGTTGCCCGAACACAAGTTAGTACAAGGATGCAATATGGCAGTAGATGGAGCACTAGCTAATGCTGGAATCCAGCTAAATCGTATGCTGGAATATGTTGGACCGATAGAGGAAGCAAAAAACTTGGCGAAACCCTCTCAGCATCCAGAGGTAGATAATATGCCATTAATAGCTATAGTCATGGGTTCTAAATCAGATGCTGAAGCCATGCAGCCAACATTAGATGCGCTAAAAGGGCTTGGCATTGATTATGAGGTCAGTGTAATATCAGCCCACCGCAGTCCAGAAAAGGCTAGGCAATATGGACTGACTGCCCGAAGCCGGGGGATTGAGGTCATAATTGCCGCTGCTGGCGGAGCCGCCCACCTGCCCGGGGTTTTGGCTAGCTGGACTACTCTACCCGTCATTGGTGTGCCGTTAGTCTCCAGCGAACTAAAAGGTATTGATGCTCTCTATTCTATCGTTCAGATGCCAGCCGGGATACCGGTAGCTAGCATGGCTATAGGCACTGCCGGGGCTAAGAATGCTGCCTATCTGGCTGCCGAAATTTTAGGTCTGAAATATGATAAAATACGAAAGGCTTACGAAAAATATCGAAATGAGCTACAAGGAGAGAGCAAATGATTGAACGATATTCCAGACCCCAAATGAAAAGGGTCTGGTCAGATGAGAGCAAGTTTGCTAAGTGGCTTGAGGTAGAGATTGCTGTCTGTGAGGCATGGTCTGAGTTAGGGGTTATCCCCAGAGAGGCTGTGCCTAAGATAAAGCTAGCCCGAGTTAATCTTAAACGTATGGAGGAGATTCTCAAAGAAACTCACCACGATATGACTGCCTTCCTTGATGCTGTATCGGAGAGCCTGGGTAATGAATCGCGCTTTATTCATCTTGGTCTTACCTCTTCTGATGTAATAGATACTGCCCTCAGCCTGCAACTAGTTGAGGCAACAGAGATATTAAGTCAAGATATAAAAGAACTCATTTCAGTATTGGCACAAAAGGCAATAAAACATAAATATACGGCTATGATAGGTCGCACCCACGGTATTCACGCCGAACCAATTTCCTTTGGTTTTAAGCTAGCCCTATGGATTGAGGAGATGAAACGCAATAGGCTAAGGCTCGCTGAAGCCAAAAGAGCCATCGCTGTAGGTAAGATTTCAGGAGCAGTAGGCACCTATGCTACATTATCTCCCGAGGTTGAAGAGAAAGCCTGTGCCCGATTGGGGCTTGCCCCAGCCCCGGTATCAAGCCAAATTTTGCAACGTGACCGCCACGCCCAATTCATTACCACTTTAGCTATAATCTCTAGCTCATTGGAGAAGTTTGCAACTGAGATTAGAGGTCTACAGCAAACCGAGACCCGAGAAGTAGAAGAACCCTTCGGAGTAAGTCAAACTGGCTCTTCGGCTATGCCACATAAACGAAATCCAGAGCTTTGTGAACGAATCTGCGGCCTAGCCCGATTGGTAAGGAGCTATGCTCTAACCTCAATGGAAAATATTGCCCTGTGGCATGAACGCGATATCAGCCACTCCTCCACTGAGCGCATTATTCTGCCCGATTCCTGCCTTATACTGGATTACTCGCTCGCCCTGTTTACTTCAATAATGAGAGGGCTACAAATTTATCCCCAAAGGATGAAGCGGAATATAAAGCTTACCAAGGGCTTAATCTTCTCGCAGCGAGTAATGTTAGCTCTTATAGACAAGGGACTGAGTCGGCAAAAGGCATATGAACTTGTTCAGCGAAACGCTATGAAGGCATGGAGGGGGAATAAAAACTTCCTCAGCCTGCTGAAGGCTGACCCTGAGGTTACCGCTACTCTGCCCCAAGCAGAGCTTGAGCCACTTTTTGATGAGCAATACTACCTGCGCTATGTAAACGAGATTTTTGAGCGGCTGGGCTTAACTGAAGCCCAATGGAAAGAGAAACCTGGCTTAGCTGAGCCTCCAGAGTTAGCCCCTAGAGCAATATGAGTATCAGCCCAAAAGGTCGTTTATCAAGGGTAGATTGAAGGGGCTTCGCCCCTTCAAAAGTAATCTCCCCCCTCTCCTTTGAAGGAGAGGGGGATAAAGGGGGTGAGGTTAATAAACAATCTCAGCCCAACACTCCTATTAAATACAAACCTGGCTTTACCATTATTTTTCCGGGGCAAAGTACGGGATACCTACGAGCTAGGTAACCTATTGCTCATTGTAGCCACTGACCGAATCTCAGCCTTTGATTCAGTTCTACCCTGCGGCATACCCAATAAGGGTCTGGTGCTTAATCAGCTCTCTGCCTTCTGGTTTAAAAAGACTAAAGATTTAATGCCCAATCATCTAGTAGAAGTCGTTGATGATGTTCATTGCCTTGATGCCTATCTTCCCACTGAAAGCCACTTCCCCTACCCTTCTTACCTGGTCGGACGGTCAATGATTGTTAAAAAAGCCAAGCGTATCCCTGTTGAATGTGTGGTGCGTGGCTACCTTGCCGGGTTGGCTTGGGCAGAATATCAGCAACATGGCACAGTTTCCGACTTCCTTTTAGCTAAAGGCTTACAGGAAAGCCAGGAATTACCCCGGCCATTATTTACCCCAACCACTAAAGCAGAATCTGGACATGACCAGCCCTTATCTATGAATGAGATAAAAAGGCTGGTGGGTAAAGCTCTAGCCGAAGAGATAAAGGGAAAAAGCCTAGCTATTTACAGCTACGCACAAGAGTATGCCAGAGCCAGAGGTATTATCATTGCTGATACCAAGATGGAGTTTGGGCTGGATGATGATAAGCTTATCCTTATTGATGAGCTACTGACCCCGGACTCGTCTCGCTTTTGGGATGCCAAGCAATATAAGGTTGGGCAACCCCAACCCAGCTATGACAAGCAACCAGTTCGCGATTGGCTTATCCAGACAGGGTGGGATAAAGAACCACCAGCCCCAATGCTACCGCCGGAGGTCATTGAAGCCACCACCAAAAGGTATCAGCAGGGTTATGAGAGGTTAACTGGTAGGAAACTAAAATAAAAGAGGCAGGAAAATGGAAGGAAAAGTAAACAAGAACAAATCCAGATTGAAAGGCAGCTTTTGCCTTTAAGACTTCTAGCATTCCTTGGCATAAGTTCAATATTATTTATTGGTTTTGCCACTTTAGAAGATTGCTGGTTTCTTCGCTTAGGGCTTGCCATCATAGGAATATTAATGTCTATTCTTAGCTTCTTTCACTTTTATCCTATATATAAGCGCTTGAAAAGCTTAGAGGAATCTCAGGGAAAAGTTGCCAGTGCTCAAAGAAAAGGATGTTGGAAGTATTTTAGCGGGAGAATAGTAGCTCTTTGGCTTTCCTTTTTATTTTTAGCCCTTTGGTCGCTTTCACTAGCGGCTACACTTTATTACTGGAAATAGGCCAAAACTTAAGCCATGCTCCTAGGGACTAAACTAACCCTCTAATAATTCCTTGGTGCTTGGAAGCTCGCCTGAAATTCGCTCATCAATTCTGGTAGCATCATCCAAGGCTCTACCTAGCGCCTTAAACAGGGCTTCCGCCTTGTGGTGGTCATTGACACCATAAACAATCCTGGCGTGGAGATTAAGCCTAGCTTCAGTAGCAAAAGACTCAAGGAAGTGGCGGACAAGGTCGGTGGCAAATCCAGCCATATCATTATCACTAAAGGGTAACTCTAATACAGTATATCCCCGTCCGCTGATGTCAACTGCTACCATGGCTAAGGCATCATCCATAGGCACAGTAGCGTTAGCCATTCGGACGATGCCCCGTTTCTCCCCTAAGGCTTCACCCAGGGCTTTGCCTAAACAAATAGCAACGTCTTCTACCAAGTGATGCTGGTCGTCTCCTGTAGCTGAAATCTTTATGTCAAATACTCCGTGGCGAGCCACTTGCTCTAATAGATGGTCAAACATTGAAATCCCGGTATTCACTTCACATTCGCCACTGCCATCAATATTAAGCTCCAGGCTAATATTGGTTTCTTTAGTCTCCCGTTTGATAATAGCTAGCCTATCAGTCATTTATCTACCCTCCTATTTCTTGGAGTGCTTTGATTAAGGCATCAGTATGCTCTGGTTTACCCACGCTAAAACGGATGAAATTTCGCAACAGTGGCTTGTCAAAGTAACGAACTATTATTCCCTTATCCTGCAATTTTTGCTGAAGCTCCCTCGCCTTACTATTTAGAACAGAGCACAAAATAAAGTTAGCTTTTGACGGAAAAGGTTTTAACCATCTCAGCTTGTTTAACTCACCAAATAGTCTCTCCCTTTCGGCAATTATAGCCTTTACCCTACCCATCAAAAAATCAACATCCTTTAGTGATTCTTGCACAGCCACTTTAGCGGCTACATTTACATTATATGGGAGCTTGATTTTCAATAGGTAATTAGCGATTTTAGGTGGGAAAATACCATAACCAATTCTCAAACCAGCCAGCCCCGCCCATTTGCTGAAGGTTCGTAGCACCATCAAATTCTGGTACTGGCTAACCAGTGGAACAACTGTTTCACCGCTGAATTCATAATAGGCTTCATCAACTAACACGGGTAGCCCAGTATCCACTAGCTCCAGAATATCTGGCTGGGGGGTAACCGTTCCTGTAGGGTTATTAGGACTAGCTATAAATGTCATTTTGGTTTTTTTAGTTATGGCTGCTTTTACTGCAGTTACATTGACGGCAAAATTTTCATCTCTAAGCACCTCGACCAGCTTACCGTAGCACATTTCAGTACCAAAACGAAACATATCAAAGGTAGGGATACAATTTATCACCTCATCACCGGGACCAACAAATAAGCGCAAAACAAGGTCTATAAGGTCGCCACTGCCGTTACCAATTACAATATGTTCGGCACCAACACCGCTATATCCTTGTAGCAGTTTCCTGAGCTCTGTTTGTCCTGAATCAGGATAGATATTTAAATAGGGACAGGTAGCCAAAGCTTGTCGCACCCTTGGTGAGCAGCCATAGGGATTCTCATTGGCATCCAACTTGATAATACTTTCTACCGGAACTTCAACCTTCCCCACTAATGTCTCTGGAGAGGTATGGGCAGCATAGCCACCAAAAGTAACCAAATCAGACCGTATTAATCTCTCTATCCCTGCCGAAGAATCAGAAGCAGTCACTAATAAAGAACCTCCTTAACCTAATGCCTCCAGCCGCTTTTCCATTGCCCGGGCATGAGCCTCAAACCCCTCAGCTCTAGCCACGGTTATTGCGGCTTGACCCAGCTGCTTTAAATCAGCCTCATCTATAGCCACCAAATTTATAAACTTAATAAAGTCACTTATGCTAAGCGGTGAGCTAAAACGAGCCGTCCCTCCTGTAGGTAAAACATGGCTTGGTCCAGCCACATAATCGCCCAGAACCGCAGTTGAGTTTTCACCTATAAATATACACCCAGCATTAGAGACCTTATCAATGTAAGAAGTTGCTCTGTCTACCACCAGGCAAAGGTGCTCAGGGGCATAAAGGTTAGCTAATTCTATAGCCTCATCCACATTAGTAACCACTACTATCTTCCCTCTACTGTTTAAAGATTCTGTGGCAATAGCCTGACGGGGCAAATCCTTTAGCTGTTGCCCAATCTCCTGATTAACTTCATCAGCCAATCGTGGTGAGGTAGTTATTAAAATAGCTGAGGCTAAAGGGTCATGCTCAGCCTGGGCTAAAAGGTCGGCAGCACAATACGCAGGGTTAGCTGTTTCATCAGCAATAATTAACACCTCGCTTGGTCCCTGAAGCCCATCAACATCAACTGCTCCATATACCATTTTTTTAGCTAAAACCACAAAGATATTGCCTGGACCACAAATCTTGTCTACTTTAGGAATAGACTTGGTGCCAAAGGCTAAGGCAGCAATTGCCTGAGCACCGCCTACGGAAAAAATGCGGTCAACCCCAGCAATATCGGCAGCCACTAAAGTAGGCGGAGAGACTGTCCCGTTTAATCCTGGTGGTGTAACTAGAATAATCTCATTGACGGCAGCAACCTTAGCCGGTATAGCTGTCATCAATACTGTTGACGGATAGCAGGCAGTACCACCGGGAACATAGATGCCGATGCGCTCCAGCGGGCGTATTAGCTGACCTGAACCCAATTTGGTAACGCCACTCCAAATGTTCTCCTTTTGTAAACTGTGAAAGGAGCATATTCGTTCTGATGCCAGCTTGAGTGCCGATACCAGCTCAGAATCCACCTCTCGGTAAGCACCGGCTACCTGCTGCTTACCTACCTCCAGCGAGCTAAGCTTTACTCCGTCAATCTTCAAAGTATAATCAAGGAGGGCGGCATCGCCTCGGTTACGCACCTCATTAATAATTTGCCTAACCACCTGCTCAGGGTCATCAGTCCCAAACAGCTCTTTTAGCCTTTGCCTTAGCCGTGCTGAAACTGGATAAAACTCAGCCGCAGCTTGTCTAGTTAATACCGATTTTGCTGACTGAAAACCTTCAATGATTTTCAACTCAAATATCCTCCACTGCGGTTCGCAGGGTTTCAATAATAGACTTTATTCTTTCACTTTTAGTGGAACTGAACACCCTGCCGGTACTACCAATCAGGCAGGCTGTTGATTCAAAAAGGGTATCAATAATCTTAAGGTTATGCCTGGCTATGGTTCGCCCTGTCTGAGTATTCTCAATTAGTAAGTCAGCATCCTCTGGCAGAAAGGCTTCACTGGCTCCCCAGGTGGGAATCACCCTATACAGTCCCAGGTGATTGTCTCTAGCATACTTATCAGCGATGTTCACATATTCTGAAGCTACCCTAAATGGCACCAGTCGCTCAGCGTTAAGCTGCCTCAAGCTATAGACATCGGTCACAGATAAATCCTTACTTACTACAGCTACTATTTTTACCCTGCCAAATTTGAGGTCTAGAAGCTCTGTTATCGGACTAGATGGAAACCGATAAAGATGCTCCAAAAACCAATCTCTACCGGTGATAGCCAAATCAAAATTTCCATTAGCCACCTGCAATGGCATATCCTGAGGCCTAATCACCTTAATCATAACCCCAGCTAAGTTAGTAGTTGGTCGGCGATTGCCAGTTGCCGATGGATAATTATCAATCTGAATACCAGCTCTATTTAATAGCTGAAGGGTAGGCAGTTGTTGATGTCCATCGGGTAAAGCTAATCGGACTATGTCCTCAGCTATCTGTCTAGAAGGATATTGACCGGCTATTTCCGATGTTCTGGCTACATCTGCCGAAGAAGGATGCGCATCACCAGTAAATAGTTTATCTTCGATAGAAGCCAATACCTCACCCATGGCTTTTGTTTCCCAGCTACTCCTATTAGCTATCAAAAAAGCACTAAAACTAAGCACATTGCTTACCGGCACTAGGTCATAATTAAAGACTTCCGCCTCTACCCTCCCCGGGATTAATGCCAAATCAGCATTCTCCGGCGGATAAACCTCAGCCGCTCCCCATAGGGGAAAGATATTAAACCGCCTCAGTCGAAGGTTAGCAGCAAAGGACTCAGCCAGGTTAGGATACTCGCTAGCAATGCGTATAACATCCGGCTTCGCCTGCATTTCCTCTACTGTAGCCGCTGCCTCAGACCGGCTGGCAACCATATATAAGATACCCTCT
>Ga0315282_10004067_pt1 | contig 25699 bp, 40 predicted proteins | sample YL17G07_20_MG_FD_203693 | JGI IMG/M metagenome (GOLD analysis project Ga0315282, IMG submission 203693) | Sediment microbial communities from Yellowstone Lake, YNP, Wyoming, USA - YL17G07_20 | ecosystem: Environmental > Aquatic > Freshwater > Lake > Sediment | place: USA: Wyoming | collected... | reverse complement strand
TAGTTGCCTAGCCGGCCATCGTTATTGATGGCCGGCAAAGGGAACCAGTTGGTTCCGTATCTTTGAATAGAGGGATAAATATGAAAATAAAAAAAACATTGAAAAATGCCACAAATCGCATCGCCTTTGGTGAATGGGTTGAAAAATACCAACAGAATAATAAGAGTGAGTGGTGTGATACCATCTTGCCCCAGGGTGGCATTTACACTTGCAAAATTTGCAAGGAGAAAACTACCTGCCATTTTTGGCAGGAGTACCCCTCCCATGCACCCGACTTATATCGGGCCATGCGAGAGATGGTGCTGAATGAAGAGATTAAAAATGACTAAAGAAATTTTTCTTTCAGTACTTATGACTGAGGCTGAGTCAAGACTCCAGTCTCCTAACCCTTATAATTATGGGTCGCAATTTGATACTCAGTCTAGGTACTCACTTATTAAAGAGTACCTAGACCGTATTGAAAGAGCAGATAACAAACATAAAAACAGATTACGGCTGGAATGTTTGTATCGGCTTTCTCTTCTCTAGTCATTCTATACCAATGATAAGCAGCTTTATCGGCAAATTTATTACATTTAATCTCATTGTAAAAATATTTCTCAGCCAATCTTTTAAAATTGAGATAGGCTTTTAAATGATTCATCCTAATTCCTTACAAATCTGTATTAGGGCAATCTTTCCACCGCCTCAAGTTTCTTTACTGCCCTAATACAAAAAACATCTTTAACAAACTCTTTACTATTCTTAAGCATATTTACCTTCACTACTGTGAAGGGAGGCTAAAGATTCCTCGTAAAATACGTCTGATAGTGTTTTGTTCTATAAAATTTATTATATCCCTTAAACTTTTTTTCAGTGCCACAGCAATCTTTACAAATATGGAAATAGCCGTCTTCTGTTCTAGCTTGATAATATTCTGTTAAGGGTTTAGACTTACCACAATCAGCACATTTCTTAATATTAATATCTCTCTTTTCATATCTGCTAATTCGCATAACGTCTACTTGACACTCCTTACAATAATTCTGATACTCTTTATTCCGTTTGTTGTATTCTGTAATAGACTTTACTTTACGACATTTACTACAACTCTTTCTTATCAGTACACCATTTTCATTATATTCATAGTTTATTTTAATCCGAATAATACTAGTCTTGGGTTTAAAATGTTTTCGGTAGTATAACATTGTTTGCTGTTTAGAGCATTCTTTACAGATAAATTGCAACTTATCATTTGTATCATTTTTCTTATAATATTCTTTTAACGGTTTTATCTTACCGCATTTATGACACTTCTTCATTCAAATTTCACCTCTATGTTATAATACCACACAGCATCTACTTTGAATTTAATATCCATACCTTTCGGCACTACTAGTAGAATTTCCATACCTTTGATCTGTTTTATTATCTTAGCCACTTCTGGTAGTTCCTTCTCGCTGGTAACTATAAGCACCGCTGTCTGTCTCTTAGTCTTTTCAGTTATTACCAAATCTACATAGACATCAGACTCAAATAGACTTATGTAGTCACGTTCTATTTTGAGAACGTGACCAGTCTGACTCTCAACTAGTATGTCAATTATTCGTTTGCGTAATATATTAAATTGCAATTTCACAAGTAGTCTCCTAATTTCTTAATTATAAGAAATTTACTTAGCTACTTTAATTAGAGCTTTCTCAAAACAATTACAGTCTTCTACTTCTAAGTCAGTTAATGAGATTATTTGATATTCGTTTACTCTACAAAGACTTACGATTGTATTTCGGATTGTACCTTGTTTATCTTTAACTTTACCGATAATACCTTGATAATACTTACATTCCAAACATTTCATCATTACTCTTCCTCCTCTATCGTAATATCTAATGTCTTTTCCCTGAAATTCATTAGCTCTTCCATTTTATCTGATTTTATATAACAATCAAGGGTAAGCCTAACACAATCACCCACCTGAGCACCTGGTTTAATTGCCCCCATCAACGGAGCGATAATAGCTTTCATTTCCATAGTTAAACTCCTCTTAATTTATATTATAACGGTATAATATGCTCACAATTATTTCTTTTTTGTTAAGTTTCATTGTCTACTCTTAATTACAATTTTGAATTAATTTCTCTTTATAATACCAAACACCCTCAAAAACTTCTTCTTTTTTAATTGCACCTACCTTATACATCGTTTTAAAGATAAAGTTTTTGCTATGTTTCAACTTAAGTAGATGATTAGTAGCTTTAACTGGCAACATTAAAACAGTATAAGATTTATCTATTAAACAATAAACTTCTATGTATTGCCATACTTCTTTTTGATGTATAAATGGTCTAATACTCATTAACATAAATACCTCCGATAACTAAGTATCGATATAAAAAAGAAAAACTATCTAGATTTGTTTAGAGGGGAGATAATATAATCTAGATAGTTTATATTTTATGAAAAAACTAAAATTAAACAGGTCCCGTACATGGGCCCCTTAACGTCCAGAAGTCTACAGATAAATTCCAATTGCTTAAATAATCAGTTGAAATATAAGCATATCCATTCATACCCCAGTCAGTACCCCAACTGTTTCTCATAATAAAAAACCATTTACTATTTATCTGTGTTAGCCCTATAATACAAATAGCATGCCCACCAGCAGGAGCATCTTTTTTGCCAGGCAACTCGATAAAAGGATGATTCTTATCTACATCAAATATTTGATCGTAAGCTACAATCCCACAAGCGAATGGATAGCCTTGACTTAAACAAGCCGACATATCATTGAGACTAGTTATCTTATAATAAGTAGCAGGTTTATGTTTATTACCGTCTGTAATAGCTGTAATGCTGGGTTTATTAGTAAATTTAGTTTCATCATAAGGATATAAATTCTCATGGCAAATCCCATATTTAGCCAGTGCTTTACAAGTATCTCTCAATGAAGCTCCTGAATCTACATTGACCGTATGCTCTAAATAGCGTGTCCAATAGTAAAGAAACAGCCTTGAGAAGTTCGTGTCTTTAGTATCCCCGTAAATTGGCAGTTGTTGTAATCTCCAAATATATTCAAAACACCCATCTCCGACTGCGTGAGCCGTGCATGAGCCAAGATCATTCTGATCGCTTATGGGTGAGAGAACGGAAAAAGTTGTTATCTTCTTAGTACGTAAATCGCTCTCGGTAAGTTTAAGTTTCCTGTACCAGGGTACCTTTAAGAATAAGTCTCGTTGGTCAGGTAAGTCACGTTTATACTTTAAAGGATAACGTCTATCCATGTATAACCTCCTTAATCTCTTTTAAGACATTCTTAATCTCTTCCATTTGTGATACTAGCTTACTCAAGATTTGACAAATAGCCATATCCTTAATTGCATTAGCTATCAAGTCTTCCATCATTTGCCGTTGCACATTGATTTTTTGTTCTTCACTTAAATTGTCTGGCATTTTAACACCTCTTCTTTATAATACTTCAATACTCTTAAAATAACATTTAGCTTTATAAATATTTATATATTAATAATTTAGCAAGCTACTTTCTTTCAGGTAAATATTTCTTTAACTCTTTTAAACTAACCTTACGATATTTACTTTTATTGTATGCTTTCTGGCATTTACGACAATAAGACTGATACCCACCGAATGCCCTACTAAGTCGATTAAACTCCGAAATAAGTAATTGAGATTTACACTTAAAACAGAACTTAGTTTTCATTGTTCCAGCACCACCTGTAAATCATTATTATCGAATAATGTCATTTGCTTAGCTTTAGACATCTGTAACATTGGCATCCCCCCGCCACCGCTTTGTATTGCTTGCTGTACTAGTTGTGCTATCGTTGGATTAAGTATGCCAGGGATATCATAGATGTTAATTTTCTTATCTCCTTCACCTAAAATAAGTTTAACTGGTTTTAATCCCCGTTCTTTAAGTATCTCATTAATTGCTCTATACGTAGACAGTTCTGATTGCACTTTTTGTAAACGTTCCTGTTCTCTATCGTCAGGAATACCGACGAATTCAAAATGGTAATCTTTATTAATCTGTTTGACTATGTAATCTAAGACACTTTCAACAAATTTTAGAAGTGCATTCAATCCCCTACTCTTAGAGAAATTCTGTCTAGCTTCGACATTTTCATTACTTATAATACTAGTCGACGTTTCTGTTTTTATACCTAATTCAGCTAGGTCTGTACCCATTACCGCTGCGATCAAATTCATTAATAGTGAGATGTATTTATGATATTCCATTTCTCTATTATTATTCCCAGTCGATATCCAAGCAGGCATTCCACCACCGTCTTGTTGGGGAGGTGTTCCGATCATAGGCACTTTCCATTTACCACCCACACCTTGTAATATCTCTACCCAGTATTCCTGTATCAGATTAATCGTTTCAACATCTGCTCCAGGAATAGCTATAAACCCTCTGGGTAAGTTGTCGTGGTTAAACTGCCTACGATTATATTCTAAACCTAACAATAAAGCAGTTATAATATCTATTGATTGTTCTATATAGCTATATCCATAACCACTGCGATCAAGCTCAGGGCATTTATTCATCGAAGTAAAGTAGAGATCATTAAACTTATATTCAGCAGTCACAGCGCCTTCAAGTAATTGCACGTAATCTATTTCACGTTCAGAAAACTCGTGAAACTTCCACTCACATTTATCTCCGTAAAACTCTGTTGTTCGTCTAATAGTAGCCGCGTCGATATAAAAGAAATCGTATAATCTACCTGCTCTGTCTCGACGAAACTCTATTGCTATCTGATCAATAGTGAAAGTATCTCTAATAATTTTCTGAACAAAATCTGTTAAGTTATCAGTACGTGGCACATCGGGAGAGGGCCCTTTACCAGTTCTCATTAAAAACTCTACAACTTCTGGAACAGGCTGACCTGTTTTATCAAATACTTGGAAACCAGTATCAATTGAACGGCGTTGTGGCTGAGTATATAGTTTTGTCTGTTCAGTACGTAAGTTTATAATAGCCGCGATAATCGGAGACCGTCTAGCTATCTTTCTTAAAGTACTGTAATCTACCTCTAAGACTTTTTCGCGTACACCAGCGTGCATCCCGTAGTTCCAGAATAACGGTGAAAAGAAATAAGACTTCACATGCTTTAAAAACTTTTCCCAATCACCCTTACGAGATTTGGGCACTTCACCTTTAAGAAACTTGATCATCTTTTGTTCCTGTGAAATTGGTCGTTTTATAGGTAAATTATTATGTAATTTAATCATGCTGTTTAACCTCTTAATATTATTATATTTATAAAGCTACTCATAATTTCCTCTCAGAATATGTTACATTTGTAGATGTTTTAACCATTTTTTCATTACTCCCTGCTTTGCCTGTTAAGTCTAGTACATCTGATTTTTGTTGGATATTAGTCTCAAATGCTTTCTGTTTCAAATCGGCATAGATTTGTTTTATTTTACCGTAATGACTCCTACTCTCAGCAGCATGTAAAGCTAACGCTAAAGCCCAGTATTTATCAGCATGATGCTGAGCAGTTGATTCTGTGTCAAATCTAGGATACTTTAGAGACTCTGTCATGGTCTTTTTGATTGAGTGTATTTGTTGCATTAAGTCTTTATCTCTTAACAGATTCATAACTTGTCTTTCAAAAGCTATGTAAATCCCGTTACTCAACTGTGTCTTAACTTCACTGGTGAAATGTATTGGCTCCACTAATACTGAAAACTTCTTTTTTAAATTTTCAGTTAATTGCATACCTATACCCGTCGAATCCAGACACGCTCTAATAACACGTTTACTTCCTAATAACCTCGATAAGTCTCGTTCCTGTAAACTAAACTCTTTCTGGGAATAAGTAAACATACCTACTACTCCATATTGACCATCGGTATATTTCTTGATTAGGATTATTTCAGTACAATTCCGTTTCCGTCCTATATCACAACCTAAAAACAATTCTTTCTCTTCTGATTTGAACAAATCATCAATAGTTTTATACCATTCATCTATATTAGCCGCTCTGGTTATCCACTCCCAGGGAATGTAGGAGTCACGTTCCTCTTGGAATTCTAATTCATATTCTTGTCTAAAATCTTCTTCTGGTAGGTTCTCATAGATTTCTCTTAATAAGTCTGTCCCATATTCCATTAATCGATCTCTGGTAAGCATAGAAGGTGCTATCTTTTTAGCTGTCAAAATAGATCGACATAATCTAGGACACTCCCACCAGAACACTTCATAACGGTGATAATTCTTATAGTTATCTATATTTTTCCATATATTAGCAAACAGATTACTCACTCCAAAAGGCGTTGACCCGATTTGTAATTTATATTTAGTTATCTCCTCTCCACCTACTAACACAGGAAGAGCGGCAGCATAAATCTTTTCAGGGTCTTGATAAAAAGCAAACTCATCTAATACAACATCTCCCCCTTTACCGCGTGGAGGTGTGCATGGTCTTGAGATAAGACGTGAACTAGTCTTCCCGTCATAATCTAAAAACTCTAATGTTGTCTTACTATCAGAAATAATCTTCTTTTGCATACCCAAAGGTATAGCCTCGTAAATTTCCCTAGCTTCTCTTATCTTTTCTTTAGCGTCATCCATATTATAAGACACAAATTGCCGAGTGTATTTTTTATAAATGTGTGCTCTAACTATACCCTCATAAGCCGTATAGAAGCTGTAACCAATACGACGGCTTTTATTCGTTATAGTAAACGTATGATAATCTACAAAGAATAGTTCCTGGTAGCTATATAACTTAAGCTGTGGCAATATCTTATAGAGTATATTAATAATATTATTTGCTGCTACCGCTGGCATTTTTTGGCTTTTCCCTTAAAGATTTTTGCCAATCTTGATAACCTTTTTCACCTTCATAATAAGGTGCACCGTTACTCAAGCCTTCTATTGTTTCATCTATGAGCTTATTTATTTCTTCCAATGTACCCTGCTTTAGTTCTGACCTTCACTGGGATAAGATGACTACGATCAGCTTTTAATAATAACTCTATAAACCTTGTTATCATAACAACTCCTTACAACCATTAATCACTCCGTCTGAATTTAATATTCTCAAATACTCTACTATCTTATTAGCTGTCTTTCCCTGGTTCCCTGCCAATAACAACATCTGTTTCTTTAAACACTCAGTCCATATCTTCACAGTATATTCATAAGTCTTATTCGAATAAACTTCAACGTCACTCCCCTCAATAGCTTTTTGTGGTAAAGTTAAATTATATTGTTTATGTACCCACCATTTATACATTGTTATTATTTCTGAGAGTGTTGAATGTATTTCAGTTAACCCTGCTTTCTCTTCCATTGCTGATCGTAAGTAAGTACCCCGTGCGTCCATTTCTATCCCTGTTCTTGCTATATTGACTATCGGAAGAAATTTTATCTCAGGCTCAAATTTAAAACATCTACCCATGGCTGTCGTCTCAAAATCTACTACCCGTTCCCACATAGTCTTCTCAAGTGAAAAGTAACCGTCTTTCAATTGTAATCGATCTGAAAAGTTATCGTGTGATAACTCTTTGGGAGCTTCTCTTTTATCAGAAATATAAAAATCAGAAGCCCTGGCTAGTTTAGTTTCGTTTTGGTTAACTGAACGAATTCGACTAACTAAAGCATGTATCGCCTCATGGTAGAGTGTAGAGAAAATTTGGTTCTGGAACGCTGGGTTTAAGTACATTGTTTTACTTAAATATATTTCATTCTTAATATAATTCCATTTTCCTAAAGAAGTAGAGTTAATATCGACTAACGGCTCAGCATAAGTTATTTCGCAATCAGCTAAAGTATAACATACATCAAATGAACTATTAGTAATAAAACCATATAATATATTATGCAATTTGTTTTGATAGTCTTGAGATAATACTTGCCATAACTTGTGTAATTTATCTTCAATCAGTCCTTTCTTGAGTTCGTATTTATCCCTATAAGACAGTTCTTTATAAGACGCATAGATAGACCGATAATGCTCAAAATCAAAAGTGCCTGCTACATGTATAGATTTAAGTAAATTTAGAAAGTGATTTATCATACTACTGATCTAGATTTCTCTTCTTTTTCTGGTTTAAACTTTTTAATAATTTCATCTGTTTTATCTCTTGGTACCCAAACACCAACAGCACCTGCTCCACCCGTTTTAATATTATTTCTTGACCAGTCAGCACCATCTGCACCATTTAATTCGACAATAACGGCTTTATCGGGTTCATTGTCAGGATAGACCACATACATACCAACTCCAGCATGAGCATACTCATCATCTATTTGGATTTCCTTGCCTATCAAATTTATTTGACTACCATCACTAGTTATTCGATATTCACCATCTCTAGCAAGATTCCTGAGATTGCTTTTAGTTTCTTTTTTTAATTTCTTTTTTTGAGCTAGCTTTTTTAATATTGCATCCGTTTCTTCACGATCTTTAGTACCTCTATCCAAACAATCTTGAGCACTACCCGCTCCTAACTCTTGAGCTACTTTATCTTCCATACCAGGTTTAATATACCAATAAAGTATCTCTTTATCTTCTATCGGATCATAATCATAGCCCCTTTTCATATACTGTGAAATACGATTCCAAAATTCTCTTGGTATCTGCTGATCTATCGTTATCATACCGTCTTTATCTTTATTAAAAGACGTCGAAGCTAATTCTTCATGTTCTGCTTCAGATTTTATTTTTGATATTTCTTTAGAAAACATATTCTTTAGATCAGAACCCTGCGTAACCATACAATTAGGATTTTTTAAAGCATCTTGTTTTGTTTTTATATTTTCGCCAAACGATAAAATATACTCTTTACTATCAAGTATATAATTTTTATTACCACCAATGTTTAAATAAAATATACCACTCTCGCTTACATTTGGTTTATAATAATCTTGTATTTTCTTTTTCCATTCTGGCAATGTTTTTAATTGCTTCTCTTCTTTTTTTATTTCTTCTTTTGGTTTAGGCTTCTCAGGTTCTACTATTTTTGTTTCTATCTTTTTTTCTTCTTTTGGCATCGGTTTCTCCTTCTCTTCTTTAATCTTTTCACTAGGTTTATCAGATTCTTTTTCGGGTTTCTTAACTTCTTTGAGAGATTCCTTTTCTTTTTTTGGTTTTTCTTCTTTCTGAAGGTATCGTTTATACTTAGCCGCGTCGTCTGGTGTTAGCTTACCTTCTTTTAATAGTTTTGCAATATCAGCTGGCTTTTTCCATTTCGTCGTAATGTACCCTGCTTTAGTTCTGACCTTCACTGGGATAAGATTAGTTCTGGCTGGTCTACCCGCTTTTAATAATAATTCTATAAATTTAGTTATCATTATATGTCTCCTTGATTAGATTATCTATTTTAGCAATCAATGATTTTAAATTTACCTTTCTCTTTATAGTACATACACCTAACTCTGTTCCTATCTGCACTGCTTCTAAGGCTTCTTTAAACCAATGTAAATAAGTATAACGTACATACTCAGGTGGTTCAATATAATAAAACAGGTTTTCTTTAACGTAGATTAAGGCTTCCTTAAGTGTGCCGAAGTCACCTTTGACCATTTCCTTAATTGTCATTACTTTGTCCTCATATACCACTCACCATCAATAAACTCTAAAATAATTCTCTTTGTCAAGTACGGAGACCTTTCACCCCACAAGTTAGGTATGATTGCCTTTAACAGTTTAATCACGACGTCTTTACCTCAATATCTTTAATTTCTTTCTTAAACAATTCTTTAATATCATTCAGTTTAAGAGCAATATATAGCACACCATCTTTATCTAATTCAATAAGTCCATATTTCTTAGTTGTCTTATTATCTTCACTCACAAAGTTAATACTGAATTTCATATTACCCTCCTTAGACGTGCGCTATTACATAACCACGTCTGTATCGATTTTTAGCAAAGTAATCCTTGATTGCTTCTTTATAAGCGTTAATTCTATCTGCGTAAAACAATCCTGGATTAGCACTTATAGCTTGAGAAATCCCGTCAATACTAAAAGAAGTACTAGTCCAACCTACACGCGTCTCCTCTGAAACAGGTATTAACAAGTATATAGACGCCATCATCCCGATAATCTGATAATATATCTCAGGTAATCGATTAACGTCCATACCAACAGTATAATCGCATTGCAGAGCATGCCCGTAATCTATCTCAGGCATTCCCTGCCACCACCACCAACCAGCTATACCAAATGTCTGCGATTCGGATACCCCTACTCCTTTAGCTACTTGGGGAAATAATCTGATCGTTCCCTGTTCTTCATCTAATTTCATCCAGGGAATCATATCTTTAACCTGCACACCAGTGTTAGAGTAATAGGTTAATCTTTGTACTGACATTACTGGTCTATGTTTTAATCTTAAAACTGATAACGAGGTAGCTGTACGATGCAATGGGTAAGGATCATCTTCTATATCATAATCTACTCCCTTAATTAAAATTTTGACAGGCTGTGTTTTGATAACTTTCTTTTGAACATCACAACGCATTTCCTGCTCAAAATGGTTTACCGCTGTTTTTAAGACTTGTCTGAGTGTATTATCTTCACGATCTAAAGAGATCCCTTTACAAAAATGATACTTAATATCATCTACTGTAAGCACTTCATCACCAACATAATTCCCAAAATAACGTCCTATAATACCTTTACCTTTTACAATAATCTCAAGTGTTACATTGGAACGATCATTCTGTAATAATATGAAATATTTACCAGGTTTAATATCGTATAACTCTATTGTCGGGCCCTCTGTATAAGTATCATAATAAACATACTCAGTTTCATATTCGTTTCGTATCCATAACTCAATTGGGAAGGTCACCCTTAAATCCATTAAACTAATTACCGAATCTTTCTCAGTATATGTCATTTCTTTTTACCCTCTATTATGGTTTGTAATACTTGCCACACATCCTTAGCTGTTATTTGGCCATCTTCTTCAACGGATGTGCCAACCAGCTTTGACATAATCTCTAATGCTCTAAACGCGTCTATATCGCTTCTAAACTCAAAGTCGTCTTTATCTAACAAATAATTCAATAGTTTATGATATAATTGCGGGAGAGATTTTAAAGGGAGTTTCCTGACTTTCTGTCCCTTCTTAACTAGTTCTAATTTTGGTAGATTGTCAAATTCTAACTGAGACACAAATACTTCTCCCAAATTTTAAACACCGTTCTTCTATCTATATAATAATAAATTTGGGAAAAATCGTCAAGTAACTTTTTAAATATTTATAATATTAGTAGTTATAGACGTACTTTTATTCCAAACATTAGTTTTCCCTATAAAATTGTTCTAATCCAATGAAACTTTCTTTAGATTGAGTTGGATATCCTTTAGGTCTACCTCTTGAATAAGCAAGGCATTTATAATCTGGTAGATTTGTACCAAAAATCTGGGCGATAAATAAATTATCTCCATCTTCGTGTAAACATTTATCCGAGCATTCGTCACTATTCATTTCTTCTGGAATTTCCTGATAAAAATATTTACAGAAATCACACATTCCTTCTGTGTTTTCCATAGTGAATTCAGTCATCATTTGTCTACCTCTATATCTTTCTAATAATACTTGTGCTAATCTTTCAGCTAACATTTTACTCTTCCTTTCCAAACAATATTTCAGTTATAAGCATAATAACTCATCAATCCATACTTTTAAATCTTCAAAATTATCAAACCATGCCACGATAAACCCACATTTTTTTAAATGTTCCATATATGCTTGCTGTCTTGCTGTCGGTTTAAATCCTTTCCTTTTCAACTCACAAGCAAACGGAAAACCTATTGCAGTCCATTTTTTATTACCTTTTACGGTATTTATAAATCCAATCAAATCAGGGATTCCTTTCCGTCCACCTATGTTACCAGGCGCTTCCTGGAAATGCTCCCACCACCCCCGTTTAGGTGGAAGTACTAGCCTAAGATAATCATTACATGCTTTCTGAAGATCTTTCTCAGTCTCTTTAAATTTCATTTTTCAGTATCCTTATCCCAAAATTAATCAATAGATATCAAAGCTTGCATAATCGATTCATGTAATTCCATAAAACAATTTTTGCATAAATAGATAAATCTACAATCTTTCTGTAAATCGATTAACATAAATTCATTAATCAATTTAGGAAGTTCTTGACAATCAATAAGCATTCTTTCGCAATTAATACACCATTTATATTCAACCTTTATTTTAAAAGGCAATCCTAGTATCTTATTGTATTCATCTATATAATAAATTTTCATTCTACTTCGCCTCTTTACTCTATCTCCTTATCTATATTTCTCATTATTGCTTCTATTGTTTGCCCTGCCCACTCATCGTATCCTTCTTCATTCTCAACTACTTCCCTGCATTTATCATACAGAAATTCGTCAGAATTATCTCTAACAATATTTTCTAAAACTTCACTGTTTACTCCTTTATATAATAGTTTCACTTAATATATTTTCTTTTGTATTATCATTATATCTGGTTTGATTTGGTATCTCTTTATTTAAACAAACGATACACAAATCAAATATATAATCATCACTCATAAGTGTTCCGCAAATATAACATTGTTTCATTTTATATCCTCCACTCATTAAAAACTCTGGGCATTTCATCCCAAGGCCTACCATCTAATATTCTACCCTTAATCATACCACCCCACTGCTTAAAGAAAAAAGGTATATCGTTAGATAAACAATTATCTCTAATAACTCCAACCCATCTCTCATCAATTGCTCTCGCTCCTTGCCCTGTCTCGCCACCTGCGATCACCCAGTCAACCTTTGGAAAAGTAAGAATAAATCCTAGTAATGGTTCAAATGATACGAATTTAACCTTAGCATTAATTTTCAATAAATCTTCAACTCTATCAAGATATTTCTCAGATTCAATTGTAACCCCTACCCAAACATTATCGGGCCAGTCAATATCCAGTAAAGCTAATCGTTGTGATCTCTTAGTTAGTAGCTGAAATATATGTTGTGGGCATTGTTTCATTACTCCAATTACCTGATTAATGGAATTATCATTAAAATCATCGTGAAATAAATCACCCATAGAACAGACGAAAATCATTCTAGGCTTTTTAATTTTCATTGGTTCTAACAATCTCTGTATAACCACAACAGGTTTAAATCCGTCTTTGTAGATTTCATTACCCATTTTCTGTAATCTTAGGGCCATTCGATTGGCATAGCAGTTATTACAACCCTCGCTTATAGGTGAGCATCCGATAACGGGGTTCCATGTATATTCTGTCCAACTAATTTTAGTTTTATTCATGTCCATGAGCCTTCTTATATTGTTTTTTGTTCTTTCTCTGGTTGGTATCTCTCTTGTTTAATTGGTATTTAAGTCTATTAATTCTATTTGCATAATATGACAAACTATCTTCATCTATCCAAATATTTTTTAGTATTTGCTCTGCTTTTTTGATGTTTTTAATTATCCTTGTTCTAGTCATAACTTAACCACCTATAATATTAACATTCTTACATCCAATTATATCGCTGAAAAATTCATTTAATTCGTTATTTACAAAATAGACAAATCTCTTACCTTTGATTTTATAATATGTTAATTTGACTTCTCTTTTTAAGATATTATAAACACTAGCTTCAATTTTCTCAACATCATCTACAGTAGCAAAATCATTCTCAGTATTTACCATGTTATTATACCAATCTAAAATCTTATCTATCTTTTTATCAGTCATTGTTCCTCCAGTAAATACATTAAATTATGTTGTCTCATCTTCTCTTTATCACACTCAAAAATTTCACCTTTTTGATACTTATACTTTAACCATACCTTTCTGCTTTCTTTAGTGTTCTCATGAGCTTTATAATGACATTTTTTACAAAGCCTCACAAGATTCCATAGTTCATCTGTTCTATATGTACCACCCAAGATATGGTGTAATTCCAAATTATAAGTTTCACCACAATCTTCACACTTGTTATTGTGGACAACATAAATTTCTAAAAGTTGCTTATTCTTAATTTTAAATCTGTTCATTTTTTATCACTTTGCTGAATTTCCTATATTGTCTTGGGCATAATTCTTTATTAGGTATATTATTCCTTTTTTCTAATCTCATAACTTAATATTAAATTGCCTTTCTTGTTATAACTTAAATCAGTAGCCTCTACCACTACCTTACCACCCTTATACTTGCCCATATTGTCAATAAAGTCAGTCTCTGTCTCATAACTAAGTTTGTTTAGTACAGTGTTTCGGAATATTTCATTTTGTAAATCCTTTCTATTCTGTATATCGCTTATCTCAACTTTATGAAAACCTATCTCAGTCTCATCCATAAGATTAAATAAGTAATGTATTATTTCTTCTCTGGTCATTGTTTTGCTCCTTGTCGATAACTTTTAAAGATAAATGCCAAATTCACACTATCCTTTCCTGTCAATCGATCATAGACTCGATTCTCTACATCATTTTTAAAAAGATCATCTATATTGTTTAGTACTAACAACGTCTTTTTTTCAGCTCTGTCTTCAATGATTTTATAAATTAACCCATACACATACAGACTTATATTAGGATTAATCAGCATATCGTCAATTGCTACGAAATCAGGTTTAATTAAATAACTTATTACTTCACCTTCTGTCTCACTCCCCTTGTTATAAGCATGCCCAAATTTGATTGACAAGTCAGTCCAACGATAATAAACTCCACGCATTAATTGTGTTAAGATGTTAGCTAGTTTACTTTTACCTGTCCCTGGCATACCGTGCAAAATTAAGTATTTATGATCATCCTTTATAAATTGTTTAATAAACGGAACATACTTAGCTAGTTGTTCATTCCATATTTCAAATGTTTCCCATAAATCAACTTTTTGGGGTATGTTCTTCTTTTCAATAATCTCAGTGTCAGGGTGACAATGATAACAACCTTTAATAAAATACCATATTATATCGTTACGCTCAACTAGTTTCATTGTAATAACATTTTTAACTTGTCTAACATAAGTCTCCTCTACTTTACCACAAGGACACATCTTGGTTTCTGTCACAACATAGTCGTGAAACATATTACAGAAGTTTATATTCTCTTGAGACATTGTATCTCGATACCTAGATATATTCATTTTATTTCCCCATTAACCAATTTTTAATACTATCACTCATCTCTTTAGCGCTTTGGATCAAGTCTTCCAATCCTTCCTGAGTAAATTCACTTGTTGATTCTTTGATGTACCCATTCGCCATGAAATAGTTCTTTAACTGTTCTGACTTAATTCCTAGCCCATTAAAGGAAGCAAACATCTTTTTACGTAAGCTGTTAAGTGTACTCACGTCATTAATTTTGGCAGGTTTGTTATTTTTAGGCAATGCCAAGGCAGGAAGAGTGGGAGCATCATAATGATAATATTTACCTTCGACCTTACACGATAATTTCCCATTCTGATTAAAATTAGCATAACTTCGATCAAGGTTATATAAGTACCGTCCTATTCCCCATTGAACTGCACTTCTCTTCATTGCATTACTTAGCCCACCTTTAAATGGCTCGTATTCTGTTAATGAAGCGCCATCCCACTTGGTTACCCATTCATTGCCTACTTTTATTGATAGACCACAAAGGAACCCATCATCTACTTTGATAAACTCATTTTTCCAATTCTCAGCACCGACAGTATCATCTAATCTCTGCTGAATAGCTCTGTTATCAATATATGCACAAATAATAGCCCAAGGTTTGTTATCCCTTAAACCACAATTGACGACAACCCATTCAATACTTGTTTCTGGGAATGGTTCTAATAGTTTGTTTAAATTATTCATTGTAACCTCCCCCCTGACAAGTCAGACAATCATCGTATAATTTTTTCTCAAGCTCTTCTATTAAATTAAAAGACTTGAGACAATTATCAAATTTAGACACCTCGAATTTAAGCTCACTAATGATGTCTTCCCTTGACCTCACTTTTCTAAAATATAGTTTTTCCATAAAACATTCTCCTTTCTCTAATTTATAATACTCTGTGGTTTAAAATTACCCACATAGACAAGCCATTTAATTTATTATCAACATCTTTTTAGGGGTAACTTTAGCAAACCGCTTAAAACCCCCAAATTTATTATTACAAAAGAAATCCCTGTGTTATTCATAATTCTAAAATACCTTTACACAAGTAGCTCTCTAACTTACTTAATAATAACATTTTATTAAGCATATTGTCTAGCCTCTAACAATTCCTCTATTTTAAGAGAAGCATAACTTTTAGAGATACTATGATTCCCATCGTAGCCTAAGTTGTGAAGTAATTCAATCTGCTTTACACTGGCTGGTTCATGGCGCCATGTCTTATCACTTCTTAGTAAGATCGTTTTTTTAGGAAAATCGGCTATGATCTTTTTATCAAACTCTTTAAATGCTTCTTTTAGTGAAGCAAACTTAAGTCCAGTAAGCCAATCACCTTTTATAACTATCGTTCCTTTAACTCTTCCAAGCAAATCTTCTCTTAAAGTGTATTTATTCCCGTTGAAATTTAAAACATAGGAATTATCTATCATCTTAGACCAAGCTAACTTAGTTAAATTGACTAATTCGTAAGGCATTTCCTGTGTCAGGAAAGAAATTGGTTTATAAACCAAGTCTTTCAATTTGCTAGTATTAGTAAACCCAAGTTTCAATTCCTTATCTTTCAATTGTTCTTTAACTTCCATAAGAGAATCACCTTCCATTTCTATTTTAGGAGGAAGTCCTATTATCGTCGGTACAGTACAAAGTGAATGCTGTCCACTTATATCACAAATATCTATTACATGACAACACTCTTTTCCTTCGTTAGGTCTAAGTCCCCGACCAATCATTTGGATAAACCTTAGATTAGATTTGGTTGGCTTCCCTAAAATGATCGCCTCCGTTGAAGGATCATCAAAACCCTCCGTTAACACGCCATCATTAATTACTATCTTTAATCGACTATCTCTATATGCTTCTAATTTTTCAGTTCTGATTGTCTTATTTAATTTAGAATGTATTGCTTCTGCTTCTATACCCTCATCTTGAAACATCTGAGCCAGTTTCTCTACATTGTCAATCCCTGCCACAAAAATAATAGTCTTCTTCCCTTCTATCTTGGTTTTATAAGCATCAATTATAGCTTTCATTCGATCATCATTAGCTGTTATCCGTTTTAATTGTTTCTGGTTAAAATCACTCTGAGAAGAACCAAGCATTGTCAAATCAGTAGTCGTTTTCACCGTATATCCTTTAATATCAACTAGCCAACCCAGTTCAATCATTTCCAGTATATTCTTATGATATGTAATTTCAGAAAATATAGTATCCAATCCCACATTATCACTACGTTTAGTCGTAGCCGTAAATCCCAAGAGTAGCTTACTTTCTGGCAATTTAGCATAATACCCTAACCGTTCCAATACATCTAAGTAGGTTTTATTTGGTGCATGATGACATTCATCAATACACACAAGATCAAACCGCGGCTCTAATGCACGACGGTATAGTGTTTGTATAGAACCAACAACAATAATCTCATTATTAGCTCCCGACTCTGACATTTCAACTCCAACATTTTCCTTACCAAACCATTTAGAAAATTTTTTAGCTGTCTGATCGATTAGTTCCCTTAAATGAGTTATAACAAGACATTGAAATTTCCTTTTATTCACAAAATGACTTATGAGTTTACCCATGATAACCGTCTTACCTGAACCAGTAGGAAGGCTAATCACTTGTTTACGCTCACCACGTAACCAAGCATTAATAACCTTATTACAACATTCTTTCTGATAATTTCTTAATTCCATTATTCAATCTCCCATTTAACAGCATTAGGATCAAACTCATTTAATCTTTTAACAATCTCATCTATTCCATCTTTAATATCTTCAAATTCTTTAATAAAGTCAGGAATAGCTCTTAACATTGTTTCACAACGATAATTCTGGGGCATACTAATAATACCCTGTATTCGCAACACGCGTGCTACAATTGTCTCATAACAATCATGTAATAAGATTTGCATATCTTTTCTTTCATCTTTATCTTGATCGAATTTTTTTATTAAATTGCCAGGAACATTCTTTATCTCTTCTTCATTGACAGCAGGATTAAGTGGTCGTGTTTCTTCTATCTCTTCTAAACTTTTTCCTCTGGTTTTGGTAGATAAACCACGCGGTGCACGTGTAGATTGCTTTTTAGCTTTATTAATCTCAGTTGACTGTTTACGCATTTGTGACCGAGAAATTTCGCGAGCACCTGATTCGGTATTTTGAGAAACATTTAAAAATGGTAATAAATCATTACATCTAAAATTTTCGATTATGATAGCAATCCTATCAAATACATTACGAACAAAAATACCTAACTTATCAGTAGTCGAATTAGGCAAGCCAATTACGAACTTTAACAATCTATCCAAATATTTTTCTCCTTCACCCTCTTTTAACATTTCGATTTTTATTTCCAGCTCCTTTTCTAATCTATCAATAAAATTATTTTCTTTATTATCATTGAAAATGATAGAATGAAAAACTAATTCTCTTACTGAATCTATATAATCACCAGAATTCATATTCTCACGCAATTGATTATCCAAAATAGCTTCAATCCTGCATTCCGCTTCACATTTATCTTCTAAAACTAAAGCCCATATTTTCTCATGTCTCAAAGCACGGCAGGCATGAAATCTGCGATATCCACCAATAACCTCGTAAAATTCCCCTTCTTTTATAATTTTAATAGGAGTTGCTAATCCTTTATTAAGAAGGATGTTATTCTTTAACTTATCCATTTTTTCGGGTTTCATGGCTTCCGAATGTTCTTCTCTTATTCTATATTTTTTTGTTCTGATTTGATTTATTGGTATTTCTAAAAGTTTCATTTGTTATCTCCTTCTAAAAATTTTAGCTACTTCCTTAACCCTATAATAATCATCTTTTTCTATCATAATCTGTCGAGTAGACATATCATTTCCTCCTACATAAAATAAATTATAAATAATTAAAAGTGAGGAAACTTACGCCCCTCACAGAACCCACCGTGCGGTTTTCCCGCAACGGGCTCTTCAGTATAACTCACTTCAATAGCCGTTCAGAGCGACTATTTTGTTATAAGACTTCGTCTTGTTTCCACAAAATCGCACCTCTCTGGATGATATTGTGTTTCCCTCAGTCATTGCGTAATACTGCTAGTCCCTTCGAGTGTCTCATTGGACTCGCTAAGCGTTACCTTAGCTACTCCTCTACTATGAACTAGTCCGACTACCTGTTTGTCATCACTATGTCCTGGCTTCTTCAGCTTGTTCACAGTTATCTATTTTACTTTAAGAAACAAACAGGTTCTCCCAAATTCCTGCAATATCCTTTCAATACCATACCACGGCCTTTGACCCCGAGAAGGAAATATGTCTCTCGCTTTGACGATACATATTTTGCTGTCTTCCAGTAAATGCAGATTGTCGACCCTTCTGATGGTGAATATTTCGGGGCTCAATACCTTCACTTGCGTTGCGGTCTGGTACTTCCCTTCTAGTGGCTTCATTCGCTTCGTTACCTCCACAAATGCACCTTTGGTGATAGGCTGTTCGCTACACTTTGCCTATGTTGGACTTGAACCAACAAGATATTACAAGCTTCACTTGGCGCACGCATACTTATAACTCCTCAACTTCATTTTCATACTATATAATACAAATATAATAATAATAATACAAATATAATAATATTATTCCCATTACACGGTTAGCTTTTCTGTCCCCGTGCTAGCCTGCCTTGTAAATATTTGTTTGTTTTTTTGAGTTAGCGTGTTATTATTAATAATTATCACACAAAAGATATTTATTATGTATTAGTAGACCCAGATAATAATATTATTCTTAAATCAAATGATAGAAAAACTACCTAGTAAGGTTATAGTAGCTGATATAAACTATAAACAAAAGTTAGTCGATAAAGAACAAATAAAACAATATCCTTATTTAGCTCCAAATAGCGATTTCGCTAAAAAATTCATAGTAATTGATGTTGATCACGAATACGACGAGACAGACATCAAACAAGATATTCCTTTTAAATTTATAATCACCAATCCCAAAAATGGACATTATCATGGTATTTATCAATTAAACTACCCAATTTCAAATAGAAACTTCAGGGCTATAAGTTTCTATAATCATACTTACAAAACCTTAGTGCAAACTTATAAGGCTGACCCTTGCTATACTCAACATTTATGCAAAAATCCTTATTGGTTAGAAGGATGGACACTTGCCATTACTAATATAGAATATACACTTAATCAATTAGTACGTCCTGTTAAAATTAATTTCAACCTTTTTAGAGAAAATGTTGAAATAGAAACCATTATAGAAGGTGAAAGAAATAATAAATACTTCCTCAAAATACAAAGACAATCCCGAAAACTTATCAGAAATGGTTGTCCTATAAATCAACTAGAACAACAACTCTATAAATATGCTAGCTTTATAGAGGAACATTTAACTTGCGAATCACTACCAGAAAAAGAAGTTGACATAATAATCAAAAGTATAATGAGATACCGTTATAATGATTGGGCAACAATAAGAGATTATTCTAAACCAAAAAAACTAATATTACCCGATACAATGACACTCACCGAAAAGAGACAAGCAGGTGCTAAATACACTAATAAACTACAACGAACAGAAACCGAAAAGAAAATATTAGAAGCAATTAAAACTATAAACGAACAAAATGATATGTCCCTAACTGTCAATTCCATAGCCAAATTAACAGGTTTATCAATACGTTATTGTAATAATTATAAAGATTTATGGTTACCTAAATATGAATTATAATATATTTTATAACATAAATAAACAAATTAACCATTTATCAAATACATATAATATATAACTATATATGAACGATGCTAGTGGTCACAGATCTTAAGGAGAGGAGACAGAGACTCTTATATTATATAGGAAGAGAAATTGCTTCTATTATATAGAGAATCTTTAAGTAACTAGAATCTATGTTATTGGTGACTTTTTAGGAAGTAGGTAGTATTATAGTATGAGAGGTTTTAAAGAAATGACTTATTCACTTAGAAAAAGAAAAACTAAAGGATTAAAAAATGAGTAAATGGTGGTGTTTTAAACAATTTCTTAGATGTTTTTTTGTTAATCTTTTATTTTATCTGTGTTGTCATTACGTGAAGAGAAGTAAGCGATTCAGTTATTTCAAGACTGAAGCAGTCTCAGAGGAAACAGCAATGAGAGAACTTAAATTCTTAGGTCTCTACTGGTTTATAAAGTATGAATGGTATTATGGTAAAAAGATTTGTGATTTTAACTTATGGGGTTTTAATATACGTATAATAAGAAATTTAAAACTAGTACCTTTATTATTCGATATACCCAGACCGCTTTGGAACTCTCCTAAGAATCACTCTCATATATTTCCGTTTAGAGTAAAGTGGTGGGAATTCCGAAGGTGGTTACGTTTTAAAATACACCTTAAAAGAAGTAAATATGTTAAAAAAAATGATATTATTATTGAATGAAATGTTCTTATTATTATAAATTCTATATATTAAAGCCTCCTTTGTGGTTCCAGCCACGGGGGCTTTTACATTTTTATGACATAGAACTTTAGGGAGTAAATTATGAAATTTAGTATTAAACAATCTATTATGAATAAATATATGTCTTATGCTGTTGGGCTAATTGCTAAAGCAACCACGATAGAAATATTAAGCTGTCTAATGTTAGAGGCAACTGAAAGCTCGCTATTTATCTCAATCACAAATTTCAAAGTGAGTCTAAGAATAAAAATTGATGATATTGAAATTGAGAAGCCAGGTAAAATTTGCGTTTATGCTCGGAAGTTATTTGATATTGTGAGGAGTTTTACAGTTGGGCAGGAGCTTACTTTTGATACCGATAAAAACAATTTGACAGTAATAGGTTCAGGCATGAAAACTAAATTCAGATTACATACTTTAAGTGCTGAGGATTATCCTAATATAATCATGAGTGATTGGGCTAAGTACATAACCATAGATCAAACTTTGTTGAGAGATGCCCTTAAAAAGACTATTTTTTCAATAAATAAAGAGAAAGAAGGACGAGTATTTCTTTGTGGAGTGTACTTTGACAAAAAAGATAACAAGCTAAATTTTGTTGCTACTGATGGAAAAAGGTTAGCTTATTATAGTATAACTCAAGAAGAGCCAGGCGAATTTTCAATTATAGTCCCAGACAGTACTGTTGAAGAGTTATTGAAGATATTAAATGAAGGTGAGTGTTGGCTGAATGTTACAGAGAATAACATATTTTTGAAAATAGATAATATGGAACTAACATCTACATTAATCGAAGGGGACTTTCCTAATTACAAAGTGGTTATTCCTGATAAGACAGATTCAGAAATAGAAGTTAATACTAATGTGATACTAGATGTTATTAAACGCATTAAATGTTTAAGTGGTGCTGACAACAAGATAGATATTAAATTTGATAACAATAAACTTATCTTTAAATGTGTCTCAGATGAAGGTGAGGCAAATGATGAGTTGGAAATAGAAAATAATTTTATCACAGAAAAGAGGTTTAATTATGCTTACTTAGTAGATGTATTCAGTCATATAGACAGTTCCCTTTCAACAATCAAACTAAGCAAAACTCTCGAACAAGGTAACGAAAAACCAGTAGTAATTAAAGGGCAAGAAGAGAATTATTTAACCGTAATAATGCCAATGAAGGTAGATTAAAGTAGCTCTGTAAATAATAGTTATTCTTATAGTTATAATGATAGATAAACTTACAAAAAAAATATTTAAAATATATTTGTATTTATTTCAAGAAAAGTTATTATATTTCTTAAAAGAGGTGTTAAATATATTATAAGGAGAATTTTACTGTGAATGATGTATATTTACAGTCAGTTCCAGTATATGACCACCAAGCTAATTCTTGGGATATAATTATTACTGGAACAGGTATTGGCGCTGATGTCTTACAACAAATATCGGATGCCTATACTGAATTAAGATTGGAAGTGGTCGGAGATGCCACAACTGAAAGCGGAGTGCATACAATTACTGTGAAGTTAGTACCTTCCAAAGAGCGGGAACCAGGTACTATAGTAGCAGTGCCTAATGGACTCTGAGTTTGCCAGTAAAATTAATAATAAAACATAAAACAGTCCCTCGATCTACCGTAGCTAATTACCAAGAAAAGTTTAACTACAAATATAGATATTTAACTCAAGTAGTAGATTTGTTTATTACTGGTTATACTGAGATATTAGATAATGTATTTCATAGTATAGTTGAGAGTTTTGAATTACCTCATACCAAATTAAGACTGGAAAAATCTCAGTTTACTGATACTATTAAAAATTACATTAAAAAAAAACGATTGTATTTCAAACTAAAATGGAAAAAAGTATTCAGTCCAACAGGTGTGAAAATAACTGAAAGTGATTGGGATTCGTTAGGAAACTCAGTTGAAGGCTTTTTAAAAGAAGCTGGTAAATATTTAATACAGCCAGCAGTTTCAACAGTTTATGTTATGGGTAAATTGCTTTCTAAGATAGAGGCTGAAGGCAAGGTAGCAGATAATTTAAGTATAGATCAAATAATGGGTAAGGAAACTCAGAGAGTATTAAACACTTTTACTAAAGAGAAACCAGAGTTAACTGACCCTGTCGAAAAAAGAGTGTTAGAATATTCAATTCAGAACACAGGTAGATATATTAAGAATTTATCTGCTGACATTGTTCCAGGGATACAGCAACGAGTTAACAATGCAATTATAAATAATTTATCTTCTAGACAATTGGCTACTGATTTATTTAATCATTTCTCAGATACCAACAGGGATATGAGACGAATCGCGGCTTATGAACTTGTTTCAGCTCATAACAATGGACATATAGTTGGTGTCAAGGAAATGAATGAGCAAGCAGGAATTGACAAAACATATATGGTTTTAAACAATTTACCAGGTGCTTGTGATTTCTGTCAAGAGTGGGAAGGTAAACCAGTATTAGTTTTGAATGAAGCTCCTAAGGGTGGGAGTGATTATATTAATGATCCTAGTACTGATTATGCTATATGGCCTGGTAAAAATAATGTGGGTAGAGATCATAAAGAATGGTGGATAAGTGTAAATGCTCAACACCCACATTGTAATTGTTATTGGACGTCGTGGTTACCATGATGCTTTGTAATTATATGTAAATTATGGACTTAAAAGGCTACTTTTATAAGTATTTATTGAAGTCGGATGCTATTGAAGGTGGACTGGCTGAGGGTATGCCTCCAAGTGATTTTGATCGCTCTCAATTAGCTATCGGTATGGATATCGAAATGGAGCATACAGACAACCCAGAGATAGCTAAAGAGATAGCTATGGATCATCTGACTGAAGACCCTGACTATTATAAAAAACTAAAGAAGGTAGGTTTGTAATATGGTTACAGGGAATCGGATTAGAGTTGAATTACCAATGGTAATTTGTGCAATACGTAAGGCTGGAGATGATAATGATGAACGAATGATTATTTATATCGAGGCTTCAAATGAGAATGCAGATAAAGAGGAAGAACGGGTATTACAAGAAGCTCTAATGCAAAGTCGTGATCATTTTTTGCGCGAAGGGTTTGTTTCTTATGATCATTTATCTAAAATAGAAAAGGATCCTAAATATATTATCGGGGAACCATTGGATGTTAAGTTTTCTGATGGTGGACATACGTACGTTAAAGCTGTATTGTATTCTCACATGGATTATGCACAAGAGATTTATAATTTAGTGTTATCTGGTTCAACCAGAGTTCGAGCTTCGATTGGTGGTAATGTTGAGCAAAAACGAGGTAATGAAATTACTAAAGTATTGTGGGATGAGTTAGCTATTACGGTTAAACCAATAGGAAATCAGTTAAAGCATGCTTCGATAATGCCATTTGGGGTTTTTGCTAAAAGTTATATAGGAGGTACTTTAATGGAATTAACTAAAGGATTAACTAAAGAAATGGGAGATACTTTAATTCCCAGTGATACGACTTTATTAGAATTAAAGATACCTCAAGAATATGAACAGTCTATCTATCATGTATTTAACGCACTCATTTTAGGTAAAGTAAGAACTAGAAAAGATTTAATAGACTATCTTCAAGTATTAGGACGCACTGAGTTACAATGTGCTGAAATAGTTGAGATATGTCAAAAGATGAGTAAGGAATTCGAACATTTTTTTACGGTTAAAATTAAATAAGGAGGAAGAAAAGTATGTTTGAAATGTTGAAAAAGGCTATTGATAAAACTTATGCGTTTTTAAAAAGCGAATCTCCAACTAGTGAAGGTGAAAGCATTAAAGAGTTGGGAAAAATAAAAGTGGGTAAAGAAGATAAATACGAATCAGCAGCTAGAAAGGCGGCTGAAGATGTTGTTGAAGAGAAAAAAGATAAAGAAGATGAAGACGTTGATATTGAAAAGGAATTAAAAGCACTAGCAGGCGATGAAGATAAAGATAAACTTATTAAAGATGAAGATAAAGAACTGAAAGACTTGTTAACTGAAGACGATAAAGAAAAGAAACCAGAAGAAGAGGAAGAAGAGGAAGAAGAGGAGGAAGAGGAAGAAGAGGAAGAAGAAGAGGAAATGAAAGCGTGTAAGAAGGCTGCTAGACCGCTTGTTAAGTTAGCTAAAAGTGTGAAAGACCCTGAG
>Ga0315282_10004066_pt1 | contig 25722 bp, 17 predicted proteins | sample YL17G07_20_MG_FD_203693 | JGI IMG/M metagenome (GOLD analysis project Ga0315282, IMG submission 203693) | Sediment microbial communities from Yellowstone Lake, YNP, Wyoming, USA - YL17G07_20 | ecosystem: Environmental > Aquatic > Freshwater > Lake > Sediment | place: USA: Wyoming | collected... | reverse complement strand
ACGGCAGAACTGGTCTGAGCGTCTGGCGGTCGCCCCCCTGCGGGCCGACACGCTTGACGAAAAGGGCGTGGTGATCAAGCGCGGCATCGGCGCCCAGTCGTTCAACTTCTACCTGACCGCGTTCAAGGTGCCGACCGGCCACCTGGCCGCGATGCTCAAGGCGGACGTGAAGGCGGCCGGGATCGACTACCGCTACGATGCCGGCCGCGTGGTTGATTTCCATGCCCTGCGGCACACCGCCGGAACGCCCCTGGCCGCGACCGGCGCGCATCCGAAGGTGGCGCAGTCTCTAATGCGGCACTCGGACATCAACTTGACGACGAGCCGTTACAGCCACGTCCTGATCGGGCAGGAATCGGATGCCGTGGCGGCGCTGCCGGACCTGGCAGCCCCGCCGGCGGAAGCGGTCCGCGACACGCGCACGGCCGGCCCGGAACCGGCCCCGGCGGCGGCCCGCAATCGCTTCTTGTGCATTGTCAGCGGTCCGTCGCGGAAGGCATCGGCAGTCAGGCCTGAGACGATATGCCTCGTGGCTCTCGGTGACTACCCTTTCTTCATGAAGATGGTAAACTCGTTGGCCGTTGGGCTGCCGGAACGGTTTCATGGGGATAGGAGGCGGCGGGCGCGCAGCCGGTCTGGGCTTGAGGGACGAGGAAAGGGACGTAGCCATGGACACGCTGAACCGCAGGCGGTTTCTGGCGACGGCGGCCTCGGCCTTGGCCGCGCCGTACCTGGTTCCGGCATCGGCGCTCGGCCGTGACGGCGCCATGGCGCCGAGCGAGCGGATCGTGCTGGGCGCCATCGGCCAAGGGCCGCGCGGCAACTACGACCTCGGGTGCCTCATCGCCGAGAAGGACGTCCAGTTCGTGGCCGTCTGCGACGTGCGGGCCGACCGGCGCCAAGCCGTCAAGAACATGGCCGACGCGAAGTACGGGAACAAGGACTGTGCCATGTACCGGGACCTGCGCGAGATGGTCGCCCGGCCCGACATCGACGCGGTGCTCGTGGCTACCGGCGATCGTTGGCACACGCTGGCCTCGATCCTCTGCGCGAAGGCCGGCAAGGACGTCTACAGCGAGAAGCCGTGCGGCCTCACCATCGGCCAGTGCCAGGAGTTGGCCGACGCGATGCACCGTCATGGCCGCGTCTTCCAGTGCGGGACCCAGCGGCGAAGCAGTGACAATTTCCAGTTCGCCGTCCGCCTGGCCCAGACTGGCAAGCTGGGCAGGCTCCGTACGCTGCACGCCTCGATCTACCGCCTGCGTTGCCTCCACGACTGGCTCCCGGCCCAGCCGGAGCCGCCCAAGGAGGTGTGCGACTGGGACCTGTGGCTCGGCCCCGCCCCGTGGCGGCCGTACAACAAGCAGTATGTCGACGGGGGGTGGCGGGGCTACGACGATTTCGATTCCGGCGCCACGCTTTTGGACTGGGGCGCCCACACGGTGGACCTGTGCCAGTGGGCCAACCAGGCCGACCACACGACGCCGGTCGAGTTCGAGCCGACGCCTTCGAGCATCACGGCCCGCTATGCCAACGGCGTTCGCTTGGTCCTCGACTTCCTGGACACTCCGTTCGGGAACCGCGACCCCCAGTACCGCACGTCGACGGGCACGTGCCCGATCCGGTTCGAGGGTGACGAAGGCTGGGTCGAGACCGGCGACAGCGGCGAGGTGGCGGTCTCCAGGGCGTTGCTGCTTCAGGAGAGGAGGTCCTTCGCCGGACAAGGGATCAACCCCTCGAACCACGGGAGGAACTTCCTCGATTGCGTTAAGACCCGGTCCCGGACGGCGTGTCATCCGGACATCATGCGGCGATCGCACATCGCGTGCCATGCGGCCGCCACCGCCTGGATCCTCGGCCGCAGGGTCGCCTTCGACCCGGTCACGGAGCAGTTCATCGCCGACGACGAGGCCAATCGCATGCGCTGCCGCGCGATGCGGGAGCCCTGGCACACGTGATGCCGGGGCGGCGAAGCCGGTCGGGGGAAAGGGGCATGTCACCGGAAGTCGCTGATCAGCATAGGATGCCGCGGCGTCGTCCATCACCCGCCGACGCGTCGCGCCGCCCGCTACACGTCGCCTGGTATGACACCCCGCGGTGCCGCGAGGACCGTGGCAGTGTCACGCCGGACGATGTATACTTCGGCCGGCGGGAACGCATCTTGAACCGTCGGCAGGAACTCAAAGCAAAGACGCTCGCGCGTCGCCAGCGTCAGAACCAGGGAATGCCCGGACCGAAGGAGCCCGACCGGACCGAAAAACCCTCACTTCCGCCGACGGCTTAGTTGTGCCATTCACGCTGAAGACGTACACTGTCACTTCCGTGTCCAACAAACCCAGGGCGGTACACCCCGGACAAGTGCCTTTTCGCGGACGATATAGGCGATCCTGACAGGGTCATCGGCACGGGAGGGAAACTGGATATTCCCGGCGCTTCGAGTGCCGATCCTGTGTGTTCCCCGTTTGAGGTCGGCATCAGCGCGCGGGGGGCCGTGGTGGCGGGGATGAACGGCTATTCGGCCCAGCGTTTCCCCCCTGGTCTACCTCGATCCGAGGAAAAGCACTCAGCCCCAGATGGCGCTGGGGGACATGACGGCCCATCCCACGACATGCTTCATTGACAAGTACGAGAATGTATATATAGGTGACTATGACTGGGCCAGGGTGATTATCTACAGGAAGCCCCTCAAGAAGATCAGGTGCTGAGGGCGAAGCCTGGGTCAGCGGATGGCCGCTGGCCCTCCCCAAAATTCCGTCCGCGCTATTCTACAAGCACTTACGTCTCTTGTCTGCCCCGCTCTGCGCCGAATCGGCCAGGAGAGAGACGAAGGCCAAGCGTCGACGCTCTCATCACCTCGCTGCGATTGGCCTTCGCGCCAGATTCCGTCATCCGGTCGTTGCGGATAACACGGCGGACACCCGTTACTCACCCCGCAGACCCCGGATGGACAAGTCTGAGGGACGTACAGGTCAAGGCGCTCCGGCGGCACAAGCCCTCAAGGCCAGGGCTGACCGCTCCCTTCCGTCAGCGGCGATCCGACTCGCGCTTCGGTTCCCGCTCGGTGGCACCAGCAGATTTCTCAGCCTTCTCGGCCGGCCCGACGCGCCGCACCCACTGTTGTGCGCCATCAAGGACCCAGCCGATCTCGATGCGCTGGCCTTCACTGAACTTCTGCAGCGACGTCATCAACTCGGGGTTGCGGACCCAGCGGCCGTCCTCTCCCTTGCGGTTCGGCACGTAGACCGTGGTCATCTCTTTGCCTTCCTCGGTCTGGACAACCACGCCGACGACCTCCCGCTCGCCGACCTTGACCTCAACCAGTTTGACGAATGTGCCTCGCAGAACGCCGTCGCGCCGGGCTTCACCCTCGCGGCGCCGCTCGCCCTCGCGTTTCGCTTCGCCTTCCTTCTTTACCTCGCCTTCGCGGCGCACGGGCTCCCGCCTGGCTTGCCCCTCGCCGCGCGGCAGCTCGGCTCTCCTCGCCTTGCTCACCTGGCACCTCCCGCGGGAGAGCATACTGACACAGCCGGCCTTTGCCAATGCCGTTCGTGGGCGTGGTGAAGGTCTGTTGCCAGGCCTCGGACGAGGAGCCGATGCGGGCGCTGACGGCCATCGCACGAGGCGAGCCCTTGCGGCCGTGAGAAGACCGCGCCCGCGCGGGGTTTCCCTATGGATGAGGGGCAGGCGAGCCGGCTACTCGGCGGAGCCGAATCGTCGCGGCTGCGGCACCGCGGGTGGTGATCCCCGAGCAGCGACGCGGCTCGCCCCATCCTCACAGATCACCCGGACCCCAACGTTGTACACGCCCTGCCAGGCCGGGTAGTCCAGTCGGAACGCCGAGCGGCAACGTTTCGGTCGATCGTACCACGAGCCGCCGCGAACGACCTTGGACGCCGCCCCGTCGGCCGAGTCCCGGCCGTCATCCGAGGCGTAAGGGTAGGGGCGGTAGGTGGTGCGCGTCCATTCCCAGACGTTGCCGTGCATGTCGTACAGGCCCCAGGCGTTCGGCCTGTACGAGCCCACGGGCGCCGAGACCCGGCGACCGTCGTTCACGCTCTCAACAGCAGGTCTCCACGGCGGCACGGCCCCCGACGGAAGGTTCCACCCGAACGTGTCCACCGCCCGTAGGTTCCGGTCGGCCAGGTTCGCGAAGGGGGCGAAGTCGACGTCCTCGCCGCCGTACCACAGCGCCGTGGCTGTGCCCGCGCGGCAGGCATACTCCCACTGGGCCTCCGTAGGAAGCGTGAAACGCTCCCCTGTCTTGTCCGAGAGCCACCGGCAGAACGCCATCGCCTCCTCCCAACTGATGCGGCAGACGGGCTGCTTGGGGCCGTTGACGGGGTACCCCCGCTCCTGGACGCTGAACTGGAGGAAGTCGCCGACCTCGAGGCGGCTGTCGTGCGCCGGGTCGAACGCGGCGAACTGCTCGTTGGTGACCTCGAACTTCCCCATCCAGAAGGGTTTGCCGATTCGTACGGGGGCGAGCGGCTTCTCATCGGCCAACCCGCTGGCATCGCCCATGACGAACTCGCCCGCGGGCACGCGCACCAGCTCAAGCGTAATCCCGCCGCCGAGTTCCACGTCCCGCGCGACCGGCCCGCCGGCAGCCTGGCGGCGTTTCGCCTCGGCGGCATCAAAGGGCCAGCCAGCGAGCGCCGGATGCCCGCCGCTCTGCGTCGGCATATCGGAGACGCTGGACGTCGCCGCTCGAACGACGGCGGCGGGAAGGTCGGCGTCGGCCTCCGGGTCGTCCTCGCGGCCGGCGTAGAGCCGGTCCATGTCCAGCCGCCGCTGGCGCTGGTCATGGACCTTGGCGTCGCCGACGATCTCGCGCCACGCCCCGTGGTAGGGCGTATTCAGGTCGATCCACGTATACAGACGTTCCCATGCCTCGCTGTCCAGCGCGACCCCCTGGTGGCCCTTCTTGAGGCTCTGCACGAGCTCGGTCGTGGCGGCGTGGAACTCGCACGGTTCCAGCAGGTGCATGTCGCTCTCGATCGTGTGCCCGCGGACGTAGATGCGCAGGGCGATGTACGACGGCGAGAACTTCGTGCCCCGGTTGTAGCCCTCGTCCCTGGCCTTCGGATGGACTTCGGCCCTGACCGTGAAGTCGGGGAGGACCTGCCCGTCGTCGCGGGGCCGGCCGTCGTGGCACCGGACGCAGTAGGCGTCGAGGACCGGTTGCACCTCGCGCTTGAACGCGAAACCGCGCGGCGGCCCGTACCACGGCGTGATCGGGGACGGCGTCCGATGCGTTGCCGTCACCTTGTTGCCGGACGGGCCTGTACTGTGCGGCTCGTGGCACCCGACGCACGAGAGCACCTCGCCCGGCATGGCCGTCATCCAGGAACGCATCAGTTGGAGGGCCCGCCCCTCGGCGTCGAGGGGCTGAAGCGCGATCGGGGTGTTCGCGGGCACCCGGAAGTACGCCGAGCCGTCCGGCTCGACCGGCACGGTCCCGATGATGCGCTTCACGTCCCACGGGCCGTCGAGGCCAACGCGGTTCACCTGCCCGCCCATCCCGTGGTAGGCGAACTGGTACGTCACGAGGCGGAGCCGCTTGACCGTGCCGCGCGGCACGCCCTTCAGGCCGGGGCCGGCATACACGTCACTCATGAAGACCAGGGCGTCCTTGCGGTCCGGATCGATCTTGTCGGGGATGACCGGCGGCACGGGCCGGGCCTTCAGGGGGATGGGTTCCAGAAGCGCGTAGCCGGGCACGGACTTGATCGGCACCATGTTGTCGAAGACGTCGACGAGGTAGAGGTCCCACGGCGGCCCGCCGGCCGCGTTGGACGACACGAGGAAGTACTTGTCGCTGAGCGGCCACGGGTGCAGGAACTTGGGCGGGGCCCCGCCGACGAGGCCGTCGCGGATCACCGGTTCCACCTTCCTGCCCCAGCCGGGGATCCGCTGGATGACGCCGTCGGCCTCGCGCCGGCCGACCGCCGCGTCGAAGAGGACGAGTTCGCCCAGGCGGGCCACGTCGTGGTGGCCGCTGACGACGCCCACGAACCGCGTGGGGTGACCGGGACACGGCCGCGCGTAGAACGTGGAGTTCGGCCAGTAGGAGTTGCTGCCGTAGTACTCCATCTGCTCCGTGCCGTCCGGATTCATGTGGAAGAGGATCCGGGCGACGTAGTGCGGGATGTCCGCATACTCCCACCGCAGATACAGGACGCGGCCATTCGGGAGCACCGTCGGACACCAATCGTGGTCCTGCTCGAACGTGAGGCGGCGGATCGTGCCCTTCGCGGGATCATACAGGTAGAGATTCGAGACGTGCGAGGAGCCCGTCACGCAGGGAACGCCCACGAACGGGGCCGTCGACGTGAACAGCATCCGGCCGTTGGGCAGGTAGCAGGCGTCGTAATTGTCGACGTCGGGTTCGACGATGAGCGGCAACTCGCGCAGACCCGTGCCGTCGGCCTTGACCTCGTGGATGTGCCAGCGGCCGTTCTTGCCTGGCATTGAGAAGAGCATGCGGTCGGCGTTCCAGTGCAGGTCGACGTCGCCGACGAATCGCCCGCCCTCGGGCCTGAGGAGCGTGGTCAACGTCCCCTGGCCCCGGAAATCGGACAGGACGACGATCTCGTTGTCGTAGCCGTCGCGCGGCAGGCTGGAATTGCTGTCCCAGTTCGCGGGGAGGCCGAGGCGGTCGAGGCGGCGCTTGACCAGAAGGATGCGGCCGAAGTCGAGCAACGGGTTGGCCAGCAGGGCCTCGGCGCGAAGTTTCTGGAACTCCTCGGCGATCTCGTTCAGGCGTGCCGCGCTCGTGGCTTCGGCGCCGAGCAGGCCGTCGTGCGTCTTCTTGAGCGCGCCGAGCCGCTTCAGATACTCCGGACCGTTCGGATACTTGGGGCCGAAGGTGGCCACGAGATCGTTGACCGCCCGCTCCGCCGCCTGCCACTCCGCCTCGGGGACTCCCGGCACCGCCTTGGCGGGCCCGCCTCGCCGCACCGGCCTGGTCACCACCTTCTGCCACTGCTTGCCGTCGGCGAGATACGCCAGGATGTTGGCCGTCAGGCGTTCCAGGTTGGCCCGGTGCGTGTTGGCGGCGTTGCCGAAATGCGGAAGCCGCCAGCCCATGGCGATGATGCGGCCCTTGCCGAGCTCGTATTCTGCCAGTGGGTTCTCGCCCGAATCGGGCCAGGCCGATGCCAGAAGCATGCCTCCCGACGGGCCGCCCGAGCCGTGAAAGTCGGCGAAGGCGGGGAAGCCGGCGTCGGTGACGACCGCGCTTGAGCCCGCCAGCGTCAGGCCCCGGAAGATCGGATGCGTCGGAACCAGCGGCGTCACGCCGGCGGCGCTCCGGTCGTTGCCCGGACCGCCGACGCGCACGTGGAGCCGTTCCACACCAAGATCGCGCACCAGGGCCAGCGCCGCACCGGAGACGAGCAGGCCGCGGCCGTCGCTGACGTATTGGCGCAGGGCGGTGATCGTCTCGGGGCCGATGAGCAAGGCCGGCGGGTACGGCGCGTCGCCCAGGTGGATCCAGACGACGGCGAAGCGATCCAGCGTGACTTCCTCGCCGCCGTCGCCGAGGAACTTGCCGCGCGCCGCGGGCGAGATGAGCGCGACTTCATGCAGCCTTCCAGCCAGGGCGTGGGCGGCCCGCGCTTCGGCGCCCGGCTTGTCCGCCGCCTCCCCAACGACGAAACCCATCTTCATCTTCGCGGGCGAGGCCTCCGCTCCGAGCAAAGCCCCCGGCCCGCCGGCCATCAGAAGCGCCGCCCATGCGAGCCGGACCATTGCGCTTCCGGCGATTGAATGCTCCATACGCTATCCATCGCGGTCGGAGGATCAGCCGCAATTGCACTTCACAGGTTCAGCACGGTCTCGCGCTCTTCGACGATCGTCTGGACGAGTGCCTTGACGTTCGCGATAGGCACGTCGCTCATGACTTCCTGGGAAGGCGCGATGATGTAGCCGCCGCCCTTGCCCAACGTCCGGATGGTCTGGCGGGCCATGCGTTTGACCTGCGGCGGCGTGCCGAAGGGCAGGAAGGTCTGGGTGTCGATGCCGCCCCAGAAGACCAGGTCCTTGCCGTACTCCCGCTTCAACAGCGCCAGGTCCATGCACGGCTGGACGGGCTCCAGGACGCGCAGGCCGATCCCGATCAGGTCAGGCAGGAAGTCGGTCAGGCAGCCGCAGGAGTGCAGGATGATCGGAATCCCCGCGTCGTTGTACGGCTGCCAGGCCCGCTTGAGGCACGGAAGCACGAACTCCCGGAACATCCCCTTGGAGAACAGCGGCCCCTGTTGGGTGCCCAGGTCGTCTCCGTGATGCGCCACCTTGAAGCCCATCTCGACGACTTTCCTGGCGTACTCCACGCGGTAGTCCGTGATCTTGTCCAACAGGTCGTGGACCACCGTGGGCTTCAGGGCCATGTTCGTCATGAACTCCTGGAAGCCCATCAGCCCGTAGCCCCTTTCGTAGATGCCGAAGTACCCGGACGGAATGACGAGGAAGTCGCCCGACTTCTCATTGAGATCTCTTTTCATGTCGTCGAAGAGGCCTGGGCGGGTGATGTCCGGCGCCCGGTAATTCCGGACGGCGTCGTCGACGTCCTGGAAAAGGACCTCGCGGTTCACGTCGGGCGGCATCCGCTCGGCGATCTCTCGGGTCGCCTTTTTCTGCAAGGGGTGGAAGCAGGAGAAGAAACCGTATTGCCCCACCTGGACGCCCATCCCCCACGCATCGTAGACGGCGTTGCGGGGCCAGTCCGTCCCCGAGAAGCCCAAGGCCCGGAGGCGCTCCATCTCCTTCCTGTCGTTGCGGTAGAAGAGCGGCTTGTCGTGCAAGGACAACGTCAGGTGGAGGTGGTTCTCAAGGTACCCGTCCAGGTCCTCGGGCGATACCAGCCCCAGGGCCTTGCCGAGCTCTTTGTCCCTTGTTCGGTCGGAAAAGGTGATCTGGCTGGGAAGGTAGTCCACGTCCTGGCCGCGGATCACACGCAGCACGCGCTCCTCTTTCGTCATCGCCATGAGGTTGTCTCCCTGTAGAAGGCCGGTGCCGAACCTAACCCGCGAACGCGGGCTCGGCCAGACCCGTCACGTCGGTCTTGATCCGGAACAGGTCGCCGGCCGTCGGCTGGGCCTTTCTATCCTGGTCGCTGAGCATGAACCAGGCGGTGGTGATGTAAAGCTCATCGAGGTCCCTGCCGGCGAAAGCCAGGCACGTCGGGTTGGCGACGGGCACTTTGATCTGGCGCTCGATCCTGCCGTCGGGGTCGTACCGGGTGATCCGCGACCCGCCCCAGTGGGCGCTCCAGATGAAACCCTCGCCGTCGACGATCAGGCCGTCCGGAAAACCGGTTTCGGCCGGCACGCTGGCGAACGTCCGCCGCCGGCTGACCGTCCCGCCCCGGACATCGTAGTCGTAGGCCAGTATGCGGCTGTGGAACATGTCGGTGACGTACAGCGTCTTGCCGTCCGGGCTCAGGCCGATGCCGTTGGCGACCGCCAGCCCCGTGTCGAGCTTGTGGATCGAGCCGCCGGGGTCCAACCGGTAGAGCGAACCGTCCGGGGCGTTCAGGTCCTTCTGGTTGAGTGTGCCGATCAGGAAGCGGCCCTGCCGATCAACGGCCCCGTCGTTGAAACGGACATCGGGATTGCCTGCCTCCGGGCCGACGATGAACTGCGAGCGATTAGTGCGATGGTCCCAGAAGTAGAGGCCCGCTTTGGACGCCGTGACCCACCCGCCCGAGGCCCGACGCGCGAGGGCCGTGATGGGGAAGTCGACGTTGAGGGTCTGCATTCGTCGGGTGGCAGGCTCGAGCCGGTGCACCCGCTTGCCTTCGACGTCGATCCAGTACAGCGCCTGCTCATCCGGAAGCCAGATCGGGGTTTCGCCGACTTCATCCTGTGCGGGCCAGACGTGTTCGATCTCGTTCATGGTAGGTGTCCTGTTGCGCTAAGAGCGTCTCCTGGTGAAGGCTGGCCGAACATCGTGGCCCCATTCTCTGCCGCTGGCCGGGCAGTGTCAAGGTGGCGTCTTAGCCTTGTCGCTGGTGGTGACCATGCCGAGATGGCGTCGGCGGTGTTGCATAATGAACCAAGTGGCGTTGCAGTATTAGTCCGATGAGCCTAAAATAGTCCCCATGGCCCCCGGCGCCGGCGGGCATAGATCCAGACAGGGCTCTGGAACAGAGAGGAACGCAAATGGCCAGAACGTGGACAGCCTTCGTGGTCGCGGTGCTGCTGTCGGCCTGCCCGGCGTGGTCGGCGAGATAGGCATCGATGGCGATGCGGCGCGAGGCAAGATCCTCGACGTGCGCAAGGCCCAGGCGGCCATCGCCGACCGCCCCGAACTGAAGGGCAAGGTCCGCTTCGTCCGCACGGCGCAGTATTGGGACCCGAAACTCGCTGAACTCCAGGCCAAGCAGCGCGCGATCCAGAAACAGCAGAGAGAGAAACTCAAGGAGCAGGTCGCCGCCGAACTCAAGGGCAAACTAGAGGGCAAGTCGCCCAAGGAACAGACCGACGCCCAGAACAAGGCGCTGGACCAGGCCGTCCACGCCACGCCCGAATACAAAGCCTGGCAGGCCGAGTGGGACGCAATCTTCAGTCACTGGCCTTGCCACTACTACGGCAACGGCAGGAACTACTGCCTGATCGGCTACGGCCTGGGCGAGGCCATGAAGGATCTCTGCAAGCCGTAGCGGCACGCGACAACGCCCAAGTCCGGGACGCCCGGTCAGAGGAGGAGACGGTATCCTCCGCCGCGGGCCTGGGCGTCCGCCAGGGCCTTGCCGGTGAGGCGCCATGATGAGGACCTTAGTGAGACACCTGTATCGTGCTGCAATCCTCATTGCGCTGGCCAGCGCCGCGTGGGCTGCTACGCCAGAAGCGGTCGAGCCACCACCCAACGCCCCGGCCGCCGCGGAGTGGAATGCCCAAGCCGGGCGCCTGAGCCTCCGCTATCACGGCAGCGTGATTCTCGACGCAACCGTTGGCGCGGAAGGCGCGGCAGGCCGTGCCGTGGCGGGAGTCGGGGTCAAACTCGAACCAACAGTAATCCCCGGCGAGAAGGTGGAGCAGCGCCTGAAGTTCGGGCCGGCCTCCCCGCAGGAAGGCGTGAGACTGGTCCTGCGCGGCACCGTTACCGGCAGCGAAGAGGCCTTTCCTGCCGAAACCTCGTCCGAAGCGCAGAAGCGCTTCCCACTGGTGCGCAACAGCGTGGGGCTGAGCCAGAATCTGCGCAACAACGCGGTGTACGATCGCCGCTGGGACTGGGTGCTCACCGGCCCGGGCGACGGGGCGACGCGCATCCAGCCCAAGGCGGCTGACAACCAGCGGATCGACTTCTCTTGGGAAAGCCGCGGTACGAACCTGGAACTGGCGTTCCGGCCCCGGTTCTACCAGAAACACCGGGGGCTCGCGTTCTTCGAGCCGTGGACCTATCGGGTGTGGAAGGGCACGGTCACCGGCTACTGCTCATGGTGGCCCTACCGCGATGGCATCAATCAACAAGTCTTGGACGCGCTGGTGGACGTGTTCGCCGTGAAGAAGCTCCCCGACTTCGGCTACAAGTATCTCCAACTCGACGCCGGCTACTGCGGCGGCGCCGGGGGGCCCCGGTCCTTCCTGGAATGGGACAAGAAGAAATTCCCCGGCGGCGCGGAATACGCAGTCAAGAAAATCAAGTCCGCCGGCATGCTCCCCGGCATCTGGGTCCATCGCGTGTATCGGTCCTATGTGGATCGTGACCTGCCCGGCATCGGCAAGCAGCACCCGGATTGGTTCGTGACCAAAGCGGACGGCTCGATCTACCAGGGCGGCTACGGGATCTGGACCCTGAACACCGGCAACCAGCAGGCGCTGGACGCGATGGTGCGCCCGCTCTTCCGCGCTTTGCGACAGCAGGGCTGGGACTATGTGAAGATCGACGGCGCGGGCGATATGATGTACTCCGACATGGAAAAACCGGTCGCTGGCCACTTCAAGCGGATCGGCTCGACTCCCGAACAGTCGCTCCGCAACTGGGACCGCGTGGCCCGCGAGGAACTCGGCAAGGACATCTTTGTCCTCACCTGCTGGGGCGTGGGCCCGGGCCGCGCCTCGATCGGCTTGGTGGACGGCTGCCGCCTGGGCAGCGACGGGTTCCAGTGGAACACCCTGCTGGGGAATAGTTCCACCAGTGGGGTGTTGTGGCGCGGCGATCCCGACCATTGCGACATCATGGCCGTGGGGGCCAAGGACAAGACCACGATGAAGACATTTGGCGCGGCCGCGGCAATGTCGGACACGATTGATCAACCCTGCGTGGTGGCGATGGCCGGCGGCATGCTCATGGTCAGCGACAAGGCCGAGGATTACAAGAACGACAGCAACCTGGAAGGCATGAAGCGCAGCGCCCCGGTGCTCTTCACCGTGCCCGGACAACTCTACGACGGCGGCGGCAAAGGCACCTGGTGGCTGCAGGAGGTTGATCGCCTTTTCGAGCATTGGTCGGTGTTGGCCCGCTTCAACTGGCGGCAGGAAAGGCTGAAGTGGAAGCGGGCCGACGCGCCGGAGACGGAAGTGAAGTTCGCAGACCTCGGGTTGGCGGACGACCGCGAATACCTGGCCTTCGAGTTCTGGACGCAGACGTTCCTGGGCAAATCCAAGGGCTCGTTCAAGGCGCCGGCGCAGGATTCCAGCAGCGCGATGCAGGTCTTCGCCATCCGCGAGGCGCGCGAGCACCCGTGGGTGCTCTCCACGACCCGGCACATTTCCCAAGGGGGTGTCGATCTGCAAGACGAACACTGGGACGCCGGCAGCAAGACCCTCTCCGGCCGAAGCGCCGTGGTCAGCGGCGATCCCTACGTGCTGACGGTGCATTTGCCGAAGGGCTTCCGGCTCACAGGCGCCGAGGTCGGTGGGGAAAAACTGGAGATCGCCAACCAGGCGGAGACGGCAACCGTTCGCATCGTGCCCGCGGCCACGAAGACGGTGGAGTGGAAAATCGATTTCGCAAGGGGAAATTGAAGGTGAAAACTTCGCTCGCACTATTGATGTATAAAAACAGGAAGAATCTTCTGATTGCTTTTTGGGCTATGGCAACTGCGGCGAGCGCGGAGGCCGCAGTCAGCATTGACAACGAGATGTATGCGGTGAGCGTTGAGGCGCCTGACAGCAGTTTCACGCTGGCCCGCAAGCCGTCGGGGAAGACGTTCGTGACTGCCGGAAAGCTGAGCGGCGCCGCCGGGACGGCCAAGGCCGTCGAGATGACGGACAAGTTGTTCGGCAAAGGCAACGGCATCGAAGTCCTGTATCCTGACGGCAACCGCGAGACGATCACCTTGTATCCCGGCGTGCCGTTCGTCCTGTTCGGCGGTTTGCGGCACAACGGCGGTGCCGAAACGGTGGTGCTGAACCGAGTTGAAACGGTGTCCGGCAACGTCGACCTGGGCAAGCCGGCCACCTCGCTGCGCGCGCTTGGAACGGGCGGGCTGCTGGAACCGGCCAGGAATCCCGGAAGTTACGCGTTTCTTGCGGTGGCGGATCCTGAGTCGAGGAGCGGCGTGGTCGGCGGCTGGATCAGTCAAGACCGGGGCAGTGGCGTGGTGTTCTCTCCCGTGAAGGACAATGCGGTCCGCCTTCAGGCGCGGATTGACTACGGCAGGCTGCGCATCAAGCCCGGCCAGGACGCCGCGATCGAGACCTTTGTGATCGGCTGCTTTGACGACGCCCGGTTCGGGCTCGAAGCGTATGCCGACGTGATAGCGAAAGTCTATTCGGTGAAGCTACCGCCGCACCGGCCCGGCCACTGCACTTGGTACATGGATAATCACGCCGGCGCCTGCGACGAGAATCACCTGATGGAACTGGCCGCGAATGCGGCGAAGACGCTGAAGCCGTTCGGGTTTGATTTCATCCAGATTGATGACGGGTGGCAGGAGGGTGCAGGCGGCAACGGGCCAAGGAAGAACTTCACCACGCATGCGCTGAAAGGACCTTATCCGAGCGGTATGAAAGCCACTGCGGACAACATCAAGAAACTCGGATTGACGCCCGGCATCTGGTTCATGCCATTTGCCGGCAACTACAAGGATCCGTACTTCCGGGGTCATCAGGATTGGTTTGCGAAGAATCCTCAAGGGAAACCGTACGAGACCGACTGGGGCGGCACCTGCCTTGACATGACGTATCCTTCCGCGATGGAACACACGGGCGGCATCGTAAAGCGGATTGCGCACGAATGGGGATACAAAGTATTCAAGATGGATGGAATGTGGACAGGCAGCGCCACCAAGCAGATATACGTGAACGACGGCTACAAGGATGACGGCATCGGTGACGCCACGTTCTCCAACCCCGACAAGACCAACATCGAGGCGCTGCGTGACGGGGCGAGGCAGATCCGCGCCGCCGCCGGGCCGGACGTCTTCCTGCTGGGTTGCTGCGTCTCACAGAATATGCGTTCCTTCGGCGGGACGTTCGGCCTGCTGGACGCCATGCGTGTCGGACCGGACACCGGAGCTGGCCAAATCGGCGCGCCGCACGCCTCGCGGCTGTGGTTCCTCAACGGCCGTGTGTGGTGGAATGATCCGGACTGTGTCTCCGTACGGGCGTCAACACCGCTTGATCAGGCGCGCGTGAACGCCACGTTTACAGCCATCGCAGGCGATCTCTTCTACAACAGCGACTGGATACCCAGCTTGCCGCCGGAGCGGCTCGACATTCTGCGCCGCTGCATTCCCGCCCATGGGCTGTTTTCGCGTCCGGTGGATGTTTTCGAGCAGGAGCCGGCTCGCGTCTGGCATCTTGCCGACACGCGTGGCAGCATGCGCCGGGACATCGTGGCGCTCTACAATTGGGCTAGTAAGCCGGCCAGCGTCGATTGCGCGGCCGGCCGTATTGGCTTGCCCCCGGCAAAGGAGTATGTCGCCTTCGATTTCTGGGCCAATCGGTTCGTCCCGCCCTTCAAGGATGTTGTACATGCAGACCTTCCGCCGGGCCAGTCGTGCCGTGTGTTGTCAGTGCGGCCAGTTTCGAAGACTCCTCAGTTGCTGAGCACCTCTAGGCATGTGACTCAGGGGATCATTGACGTAGTGGACGAAAAGTGGGATGCCGCCGCGCGCACGCTTTCCGCGGTGAGCAAGGTGGTCGGCGAGGACCCCTATGAACTGCGCATCATCGTGCCCACCGGCGAGACATCATGGCGCGTCAAGGGCGTCGGCGTTTCAGCGGATGACCAGGCGGTCGGGGTGAAAACTTCATTCAATCAGGACGGCCCGAAGATACGTGTACTGCTGAATTCCCCTGTGAGCCGCCAGGTGAAATGGCAGATGCAGTTCGAAGCAGGCCGCGTGGAGGCCGACGCCATGCAGCCGGTGGGGAACCTCGAGGCTGCCGTGGGACACTCCCAGATACGATTGAGCCCTGATAAGACCAGCGCGGAGTCCTACCGTGTGAGCCGTGATGATGGTGCGACCTGGATAACGTCGGCGCCCTGCTTCGTCGATTCGTGCTTTCCTCGAGGCAAAACCTTGCGCTACAAGGTCGAGGCGGTGGGCTGGGACGGCTCGCCTTCCAAGGAGAGCGTGGTCGAAGCGGCATCCACGGCCGAATTGAAGGCTCCGCCCAAGCCGCCGCTGCCGACGCTCTACGTGGATGTTCTGAATCCCAAGTTTGTTGAGAACGGCTGGGGGACACCCGCCATCGGCAAGAGCGTGTCCGGCCAGCCGCTGAAGGTGGATGGCAAACAGTACCAGAAAGGGCTCGGAGTGCATGCAAAGTCTACGGTGGTCTGCCAGATACCGGCGGGAGCCACGCGCTTTGTTGCCATGGTTGGTATCGATGATTCCCAGCGCAGAGACGAGCGAAGCAGCGTGGTGTTTGAGGTGTATGGGGATGTCAAGGAGATGGGCGAACAACCGGTCCTGCTGGGCTCTTCGCCGGGGATCTCCTGGAAGACGATCTGCGCATGGGCGTTCAACGTCGAACTCGGCACCCGGTTCAAAGAGCTGCGCATGGTGGTCACCGATGCCGATGACGGCATTGCCGCCGACCACGCCGACTGGGTGGATGCAGGATTCATCGTACCGGGAGGGAAATAACTTGATGGGGACAACAAGCCTATGTGAACGACAACACGGAACCTGCGTCCGCAGGTGTTGGCGCGGTTGGTGGACAACATCAATGAGCGCAAGGGCCGTGTCGGCAGCGGCATTGTGGGGCTTCTCTATCTGTTCAAGGCAGTGATGGAGAATGGTCGCGACGATCTAGTCTACCTCATGTTGACCCGTGATGACTATCAGAGTTGGCTACACATGATCAACAGCGGCGCCACCGGCATCTGGGAATCCTGGGACGGCGGCGACAACTCCTACAACCACCCGACGCCGGGCTGCATCGGCGCGTGGCTCTATCAGGGCTTGGGTGGCATTCGGCGTGATCCTGCCACGCCCGCGTTCAAGCGTTTCGTCATAAAACCAGCAGTGGTCGGCGACCTCGCCTGGGTGAAGTGCTCCTACCCGTCTGTCCACGGCAAGATCGAGGGCAACTGGCGGCGTGAGGGGAGGAAGCTGCGCCTGGAGGTGACCATCCCGGTCAACACGACTGCCCCGGTCCATGTGCCAAACAGCCAACCCGATGCCGTCCTTGAATCGGGTAAGCCAGCGGCGAAGGCGAACGGAGTGAAACTCGTGAAGATGGAGAAGGATTATGCGGTGCCCGAAGTGACTTCCGGTTGCTACTCGTTCGAGGCGAAGGGCCTCGGAAGCCGAGGGGCGTATTGCAGAAGCCCGGAGACGGGACACAATTACCCAAAAGGCTGACAGCGGTCACCGGCCAAGTGTCAGCATTACCCGGTCACCCGCGAGAGTTCATCCGGGAGACTCCGGCTCAGATGTGCGGCCCTCCGCGCATGAAGGGGAGAGACGAGATGATGAGAACTCCTGTCGCCGGAAGCCGGTTGCTTATCTTGTTTGCCGTTGGGCTGCTCGGTCTTGAGATCGCCGCCGCGGGGCTGGCAGCATTCCGGTTCCATCTACCTGCTCACGACGCCCGAAGGGGCGAATCTGCCGGCCACGGCCTCGGAAGATAACTTCCCGGTGCTGGTGCGGTTGGATAAAGACTGGTTCAATTTCAGCCAGGCAAAGGCCAAAGGCGAGGACCTCCGCTTCTCCACCAGTACTGGCCAACCGCTGGCCTACCAGATCGAGGAATGGGACGCGGCGAAGGGCACCGCCAGCATCTGGGTGCGCATACCGACCATCAAAGGCAACGAGCGCCAGGAAATCAAACTGTATTGGGGCAACGCGGTCCGTACCCGGATCTGGGGAAAGCCTGAGTATGGGGTCCACCAGATCGGCGCCTGGGGCATGGTGCTCGCCGGCAACCTGGTGACCAGGTATGGCATCCCCGTCTGCATCATGAATGGCGCAGTCGGGGGAACCCGGATCGACCAGCACGAGCGGAACGAGGCCAATCACGAAGACCCGGAAACCATCTACGGACGGTTGCTGACGCGCATTAAGGGGGCCAAACTGACGCATGGCATCCGTGGCGTTCTGTGGCATCAGGGCGAGAACAACCAGGGCAGCAGTTCGCCGACCGGCGACTACGACTGGAAGTCCTATCAGCAGTACTTCGTGGACCTGTCCGCCGCCTGGAAACAGGATTACCCCAACATCCAGCACTATTACGTCTACCAGATCTGGCCCAGCGGATGCAACATGGGCGGCACCCCCGCCGGCGACATGTTGCTGGAGGTTCAGAGAACCTTGCCTTCGCTCTACTCCAACATGCGGATCATGTCGACCCTCGGCATCGTCAGCGGATCGAGCGGTCGCGGGCTGGCTCATTCTGATTTGGAAGGCTATGCGCAGATCGCGCAGTTGATGAGTCCCCTGGTGGAGCAGGACAACTATGGGCTGATCCCTGCCAAGGAGGTTACCGCTCCGAATCTCAAGCGTGCCTATTTCACCACCGCCGCCAAGAACGAGATCGCCCTGGATTTTGGTCAACCCGTGGTCTGGAAGGATGAGTGCAAAGCCTGGATTTATCTCGATGGCGTGGCGGCGCCCGTCGGCTCGGGCAAGGTCGCAGGAAATGTGATCACGCTCCAGTTGACAGTGCCCTCGGCGGCCCAATCCATCTCGTACCTCTCCGGAAAACACTGGGACGGCCGCCCGGACAGACTGCTTTATGGAGCCAACGGGATCGCCGCGCTGGCTTTCTCGGCCGCGGCGATTGAGATTCCAACTCCGTAGCAGCCAGTCAATTGCCCTGTGCATCCCGAAAACTTCGTTCGCGCTCTATGGGGTGAGTGACGGGTGTCAGCGGGTGTTATCTGCGACAAGCAGATGACGGATTCTGGCGCGAAGGCCAATCGCAGCGAGGCGGTGAGCGCCTCGCCGCTTGGCCTGTGTCTCTCTTGTGGCGGATTGCGCCGGATGTCCCCCCCGATTCCTGTACCAGGCATCATGGGAGAATCGGTTATAATAACGGTTCGGCTCGGAGGTGGAACGCCCCATGCGGTTGCCGAGGTGCAGATCCCCGTCCGGGCCACTGCAAAGGAGTTGCCGGCTGCCCCCTGAGTGGCGAAGGCGGCGAAGTCGCCACTTCGCCTGCTCGGGATGACAGGAAGACTGTGTGCGAGGAGCAAGCCTTCCCCCGACGCCCGTTGATTCTGCGCGGCGACCAGCAATAGAATGCGTGACCTTTCTCAACCTGAACAGGCATGACAAAAAGTTTTACGTGCCGTTTGGGATGCTCAATTCGGCCTCTGCTTGTGGGCAGGGCGCACAGCAGATTGGCGAAGGCAATGATCCTGAAAATCCGTAACGGGTGTCGTCCGCCGTCCACCGTGATCTTGCTCCGCCCTTTACAGCATCTGCCCGAGGCCGTCAAAGCAAGCGTCGACGCTCTCATCACCTCGCTGCGATTGGGCTTCGCGCCAAAATCCGTCAGCCGGCTACCGGAGATCACGGCCGCCAACACCCGTTACTCACCCCGCAGACCCCGGACGGAGTTCTCGGGAGCCACACCGGTCAGGGTTCACACCGAACGGCAAACCCAACCTGGCTCGACCGCTCGGCGGCCTGGGGTTCGTTGAATTGTCAGCGAAGAAGACTAGTTGAACAACTGGGTGATCGAGGCTGCGCGTTAACAGCGTCCTCCTTCACCACCCACCGCCGGCGAGTTCGAGGTATCCCATCTGGGTTCCGGTGAATATCTGGGATGCGGTGCCCGTACTAGTGGATGTAGACCGAAAATGAAAGGATGGCAATCATGAAAGCATGCGATGCACTTCGATCGCCGCATTTCGTGGACAGGGAATCCTTCCTGGAAGGAAGACGAACCGGGTTGGCCATCGGCGCATTGGCCGCCAGCGCCGTGGCCTTCATCAGCCTGCTGGGCATCGAGAAGGCGATTCTTGCCCTTGTTCTGGCGGCCTTGGCCATGCGTGGCGCAGCCCCATCGACCCCTGCTCGGCGATTGGCGTGGGTCTCCCTGAGTGTTGCCCTGCTCTACGTCTTGACTTTCGTGGTGGTGATGGCTCTGTTTCACGAAAGGCTGGCCGAGTTGATTCGCCTGCTTCAACAGGTGGCCTGATTCCCGAGGATGCTGGGACAATGGCTTCTCCCCTTACATCGCTGTCGCCGACGGAGTATGGCCGCCTGCTCGAAGGGTTCTTGGCGCAGGCGGGCGGCTATGCGCTCTCGGCCTCCAGTTCGGCCGGCGTCTCCCACACCACGAGGTTCACCCGCTCCTTGCAGGACCGGTGATACCGCTCGATCTTGCCATTGGTCTAAGGATGATACGGCGAGGCCAGGATGTGGCCCAGGCCGGTCATGCCCACGACGACGCGATGGCCCGTAATCTCGGCCCTGAGGCCGGCGGTGTTGAGCAGGCAGTTTTTCTTCTAAGACCGCGGCCGCCCCGCATAAAAAACGTGCCTTGGGCCGCCTCGCCTGCTAGGATACCCGCCGGTCTTCAGAGGAAACAAGGACCCAAGAGCAAGAGGAGAACCACGCCATGGACCGTCGCGAATTCATCAAGACCGCCGCCGTTGCCGGAGCCGGATTGCTCGTTCTGCCCAGCGGTGTGCGCGGAGGGGAAAACGCCCCAAGCAACAAACTCAACGTCGCCCTGATTGGCGTCTGGGGCCGCGGCCTGGCGCATTACGACTCCCTTTCCGGCGAGAACGTCGTGGCGCTGTGCGACGTGAACGAGAAGCGATTCCCGGATGCCCTCAAGCGGTTCCCGAACGCCAAGACCTATGTGGACTGGCGGAAGTGTCTCGATCAAAAAGGCCTCGACGCCGTCGTCGGCTGCACGGCCGACCACACGCACGCGTTCATCGCCAACTGGGCGCTGAATCGCGACCTGCACGTGTACATTGAGAAACCGCTCGCCATCGCCGTCGAGGAAGCGCGCGTTGTGCGGGCGAACTGGCTGAAGAAGAAGGCCAAGTTGGCCACGCAGGTCGGCATGCAGCGTCACGCCATGCAGAACTTCAATCGCGTGCGCGAACTCGTGCGCGACGGCGCCATCGGCCAACTGACAGCGGCCTACGCGTGGGGCGACCGCCAGATTCGCCGCCCCGGCTACCTGCCCGCGGAGGGCCAGCCCCCGGAAGGGTTCCACTTCGATCTCTGGCTCGGCCCGTCGCCGGACCATCCCTACAATCCCGGCTATTTCTCCGGCGGGCCGGGCATGAATTGCCTGTCGTGGAACATGTATTGGGACTTCGGCGTTGGCCAGATCGGCGACATGGGCAGCCACACGATGGACCTGCTCTGGAACGCGGTGGACGCCGGCCTGCCGACCTCCGCGGAAGCCAAGGGCGAGAAGTTCAATCCCGACGTCACGCCGGTCGAATGCGAGTCGCACTTCGATCATCCCGCCAACGACTGGCGCGGCCCCATCCGCGTGGGTTGGTACCAGGGCGGCGCCATGCCCGCCTCGCCGAAACCGTACGTCGACCTGAAGAGGATCGACCACGGTGCGATGTTCAAAGGAACGAAGGGCTATGTCATTGCCGACTTCGGTTCGCGCATCCTGCTGCCGTTCGGCGACGATTCCGACCTGACCTACTACAAAGTGCGCGCAAAGGACGCGGTGCTGCCGCCGTTGGGCCACTTCCAGAAACAGTGGATTGACGCCTGTAAGAACCCCAGCCTCAAGACGGCCTGCGACTTTGAATACAGCGGCAACATGATCGAGCAGTTGCTGCTCGGCCTGGTGGCCTACCGCGTCGGCAAGAAACTCGAATACGACGGCGCCACCGGCCGCGTCACCAACTGCCCCGAAGCCAACGAGTTGCTCTTCCGCAAGTACCGTCCCGGCTGGACTCTCAACGGCTGAGGCATGCGCCGTAGCCGCCTTGCTCCGTCGAGGCGCGGCTCAGGCTGGCGCCGCCCCCGCATTCGCGGGCGAATTCTCCTGTACGGGGAGCGGGCCCCGTAGGCGACAGGTTAAGGGCGCCACAAGGACAGCGTGTTGCGGCAGCGGCGGGAAGGGCATAGAGTGGAGCCGTCGCGGTTGGCTGTGCCACTCGGCCTGCGAGGGTCCGGGGGGAAGACGGGACATGAGAAAGCCATACGTTCCCGCCCTGGTGCTGCTCATCCTCGCCCCCGCGCTGCCGGAACTCCTCAGCGGCAACATGCCGCCGGTGAAGTTCTTCAACCCTTTCGCGCTGGCCACACTGATCGTGCTTTACGGCGGCGGTGCGGCGAGTTCCACTTTCTTGATGACCTTCCCGTCCTCTACAAACTCAACGGCCGTGTAGGCGCCCTTGGGGACGGAGACAATCAGGGGACAAGCGTACTCGGCCGTGGCGCTGGGCGAGGCGGTCGTCGTGTAGCGGAGGGTCAGTACGCCGCCATCGACCCGGACACTCTCGACCGTGTACCTCCAGAGGACCTTGCCGCGCTTGATGGGGGCGACGACCATCAGCGGCTCGAAGGCCCGCGGGGGAAGGCGGTGGGACCTGTCGCCCATCACCATGGCAACGCCGAAGACCTGGTCGAAGGCCTTCTCGTCCTGAAGAACGACGAACGAGGCGGGTGCCTGGGGCTCGAACTTGTTGGAGACGAAGTAGCCGTCGTGGGCATCGAAGGCCACGGGAGACGCCTTGGTCGACGCGGTGGCGGGTTCGGCAGATGTCGCATAGGGCAAGGTCGCACTTCGCAGCAACCGGTCGAGTTTGGCGGCCACCTCGGCTGATGGAAGGTTCTTCCTGCCCGTGACGATCAGGGCGAAGTTGTCCGCAAGAATCTCCTCAGGATGATAGGTGAACTCCGTGTTCTTTCCCACTTGCTCCAGGAACTGCGAGACCTGCGTTTCTTCGAGACAGGTTGCCTGGCCATTTCGGCGGACGGGTCTCCATTCGTCCTGCTGTTTCTCCACGACCAGCAGACGTGCGAGCATGTACTCGAGGAACTCCCCGCCTCGCTTGACATCGTACTTCGGCTGAGCAGAATAGAGAATCGGGACGACGGAAACCTGCTTGCCGTCGGAGGACACCCGGATGTAGTGGTCGTTCCTCGGGGCATCCGGGTTCGTGATCTTCCGGGCCTTGAGTTCGCCGGGCAGTTCGATCTCGTTGCATGGCAGAAAGCCGATTGTCGCGTAGAGGACATCGCGCAGTTCGGGGCAATTCCTGGTCAGAATGTGGAACAGTTCGTGGGCGACCGTATGTTCGAGCCCGCCACGGCCCGAACTGAGGAAATTCTGCGGCAGGATGATCGCGTTGCGTCGCGTGTACGAGGCGCGGCCTTCTTCCTTTCCGGTGGTCTTGACCATCAGGACTGATTTCGGAAACTTCAGGTTCAACTTGGCTACCGTGGGGGCTATCGCCTTGATGGCCGCCTCGACCGCCCGTTGCTCCTCGGGCTTCCAGTCGAGAGCGCTTGCCGCCACAAACTTGAGGAACTGCTCGGGGGCGACCTCGCGGTCCGTCTTCATTCGGGCCGACCGGTCGAAGGGGCTCAGTCCTTTGATGAAATCATCCTCAACCCCGAGAAGGGCCCTCGCCTGCTCCTGGGGCATGGTTCTGATATCGCAGCCGAGATCCGCGCTTCCGACCCATCGCGCTGACGGACTAGCGATAACTGAGAACTGCATGAAACACTCATCACTACCTATCATCACCGTGCTGCTGACTCCGCTGGCGTCGCTGCGTGCCGCCTCTACCGCCCCTCGCCCTTCGGCTTTTCGCCCTTGAGTGCGGAGACCGTGTAGGTGACTGCGTGGCGAACGTAGCCGTCGGCGTCGGACTGGGCCTGCTCGAGGGCATCCAGCGCCGGCCTGGCCTTGTCGCCGAGATTCTGGAGGGCGTTGGCGGCCTGGAGCCGGACGCGCGGGCCGGCCTGCTTCAGCAGACATTCGCGCAGCGCGGCCAGGCCCTTGTCGGCCCGTCCGACGTGGACGAGCGCTTCGGCGGCCGCCACGCGGACCGACGCCGAGGCGTCGTCGAGGCGATTGGCGAGCGCCTCGGCGGCCACAGCGGCCTTGTCGCGGAGCATCACGCATCCGAGGGCCGCCCAGTACCGCAGACACTCGTTCGGGTCGTCGAGCCACGCCATGAGTTTCGGCAGGTTGGGCGGATGGCGCTGCGCCGCGGCGTCGGCCGCATCAAGGACCTTCTCGAGCGGATAGGCCGCCGCGTCGCGCGAGGCGTCGTAGCCTTCGAGGGGCGAGCCCTCGGGTATGAAGCCGTTGTCGCGGACCGCAAGCAGGTGTTCGCGCAGTGCCGCCCGCATCCGCTTCAGCATCGGCTGGTGCTCGGGGCTTGCGGCCAGGTTCCTGACCTCCGACGGGTCGGCCTGGAGGTCGTAGAGTTCCTCCTCGGGCTTCTCTTCCCAGAAGATCCTGGTGGGGCCGGAGAGTCTGCCGTCGCGGTACATCCGCTCCCAGACCTTCATCGACGGCATGCCGAACATGTACTGCACGTGCTGGCCGTAGATGAGGTGTGGCATGTAGTTATGGATGTAGCGGTAGCGCTTATCGCGGGCGGTGCGCATCATGTCGTACCGCTCGTCCATGCGGTTGCGGAACGAGAAGGCGTACTGGCGCGGGCCGGCGCTGGCCGGTCCGGCGAAGGCGCGGCCCTGCATGTACGCCGGGGCCTCGACGCCCGCCAGGCCCAGCACGGTCGGCGCGAAATCGACGAACGAGACGGGCTCGTCGAGGCGCGACCCCGGCGCCGCCGGCGCCAGGGGCCGGAACTTCTTCGGAAAGCGGACGATCAGCGGCACGTGCAGGCCGCTGTCGTAGCAATACCGTTTGCTTCGCGGCAGGACGCCGCCGTTGTCGCCGTAGTAGAAGACGATGGTGTCTTCGGCCAGGCCGTCGTCCTCCAACTGCTTCAGCAGCATGGCCGCCTGGGCGTCGAGGCGGGCCATCTGGTCGAAGTAGTTGGCCCAGTCGCGGCGGAACTCGGGCGTGTCGGGATGGTAGGCGGGCAGGACGACCTTGGCAGGGTCGGTCGGCTCGGCCAGCGGCTTGTAGCGGGCCTGGTTCTGCGGAAAGAGTTGGCTCTCGTGCGTCACCTCGTGGTTGAAGACGGCGAAGAAGAGTTTGCCGGCGGGTCGGTTGCGCCAGTGGGCCTTGTTGCTGCACTCGTCCCAGGCGTCCTTCAGGTCGATGGGGGCGTTGTAGTCGGTCTTGGCATTGTTGGTGCAGTAGTAGCCGGCGTCGCGCAGGTACGCGGGGAAGCCGCGCAGGACCTTGGGAATCCGTCCCCGGGCCCGCATGTGATGCGCGGGGCCGCAACTGGTGGCGTACACGCCGGCGATCAGCGTGAACCGCGACGGCGCGCAGACCGGCGCCTGCGAGAAACAGTTCTCGTACAAGACCCCCTCGCCCGCCAGGGCGTCGAGCGTGGGCGTGCGGGCGAGCGGGTAGCCGTAGCAGCCGAGGAACGGGTTATTGTCTTCGCTGACGATCCACAGGATGTGCGGCCGCGCGGGGCGATCGGCCGCACGGGCGCCTCCCCGCCCCGCCGCCGCCAACGCCGCCGCGGCGCCCAGACCAACGGTTTCGAGGAACTGTCGCCGGTTCGGCATCGGCGCTTCCTTTCGTGTCTCAGGGGCCGGCGCACGGCCTTCGCCGGCGGGCCCGAGTATCCTGGTACTTGTACATAATGAAATACTCACGGTGTCCGAGAGATTCCGGCTTGGTGGGGCGGCGCCGCGGGCTCCCAGATGGACCGCAAGAGGGCGTATATCTCAGGTTCCGCCGTCATCAGCTCGGCCCGGTTGAACGGGAAGAAATCGTCCATGCCGAAGTATGCCTCTGACATCTCGGCGAAGAACTCCTTGTGGTCGGTCAGCCCGTAGTGCCGCACGCGCTTGCCGTCGTACAGCAGCGCCGAGTCGCCGTGGCCGCTCTTCTTGAACCGCTCGTAGGCCTCGCGGATGCGGGGCTCGTCGAAGCCAAGCACCTGGTCATGATAGGCGTGTGCCAGTTCGTGCAGGACGACCCACGGCTGCTCGTTGATGTTTCGCCGGGTGACAAGGTCGGCCGCCTCGGGGATGTGGACGCACTTGGCCAGGTCTCGGGCGTAGCCGTGCGCCTCCAGCCATCCGGCGGAAGGATGATACTGCATGATCCGCAGCCTTCCGTGCTTCAGGTCGATAACGATGGGCACTGCCCGCAGCCGCGCCAGGGGTTCCTGGGCCACGACGAAGGTGATGTCGGCGAGTTTGGCCTCCAGCAGCCTGAGCGCCCGCGTGCCGAGGGCGTCGTTGGGCGGCGCGAGCAGGCGGTCGTCGATGCGCAC
>Ga0315282_10004065_pt1 | contig 25731 bp, 28 predicted proteins | sample YL17G07_20_MG_FD_203693 | JGI IMG/M metagenome (GOLD analysis project Ga0315282, IMG submission 203693) | Sediment microbial communities from Yellowstone Lake, YNP, Wyoming, USA - YL17G07_20 | ecosystem: Environmental > Aquatic > Freshwater > Lake > Sediment | place: USA: Wyoming | collected... | reverse complement strand
GCAGCTCAAGGATATTCGGGTGGAGATGACCATTATTGATGGCAAGGTGGTATGGGAGGTTTGACCGCAAGACCTGCGACCAGTCAATTGAGCTCTTGAGGAAAGCCATAAACAGGACTAAACTGGGGATTAGGGAGAAGAAAGAAGCGTTAAGTAGGTTGAATAGGGTGAGCAAATAAAGATTATCGCTTACTATAAGATACAGTTTGAATCTTTAATATGGTTTATCTATGTTGATATATTTAGATACTATGATCGTGCAATATTGCATAGATTATTGGGAGTACGTCTCGGGAGAAATCACGGGGAATACCGATGAATGCCCTGTGAATGAGCCGAGGTTAAAGCATGAATTGTATGCCTTACGGCAACTAATATTCTTGGAGCAGCTTGGAGATTGGGTTTATGCTTGCACACCCCATTTGTGGGATGAATTGAACGCTGGTAATTCAACTAGAGAGCAACGCGAATCATACCCGCTATTTATGAAAACATGGGAAGAAAGTGGCTGGATTGAAGCGTTCCCCCTCGAAGAAACAGAGGTTAGTCGGGTTGAAGATTCTCTGAAAACATTAAATCTAAGTCACCCTGCTGACCAACGCCATTTAGCCGAAGCTATGGTTCTTAACGCATCTTGGTTTCTTACCAATGACAACGAAGTTATTAGTAAGTGTAGAGGAAAAGCCCTCCCCTTACATATTTCTAGACCTTCTGAATGCCTTAGCGAAATCACAAGGGGGCTCTTTCTGAGATAGTAGACCCATATTGTATTGCACCACGCACTCTACCTCATGAGATTGTAAGATTTCCCCGTTTCTTAGCCAGCAAGAGCCATCCCCCACCTATCCCACCTAGAATTATCGCCAGCCCGGCGGTTATAAGAGCACAGAATAGAGCAGCATCGTAGAAGAAGCCGTCAGGAAACAGCATTTTGAGGTAGTCCTTGGTCGGGTCAAGCAGCCATAGCTGATTGCTGAAGCAGATGAGGTGAAACTGCCAGAAGAGTTGGTCAAAGCCAAATAATGTCCCCAAACCTAAAGCCAGCATCAGGGCTAAGGTGATGCCACCCCCACCAACCACCCCCCACGCCAGCCGCCGCCAGTATCTCCTCTTCCGCCAGAAGAGGCAAACCGCGGCATAAGCTAGAACATAGACCAGCGTCCCCAGCAAAACCCGATAGTCCAGCCAGATCAGCCCCTTTACATCCTTAAGGTGAACAATTTCGCGCTGATTAAATAGGACAAATGGCTCGCCATCTTTTACCACGGTAAGGCTGATATACTCCTCATTGGAGTTGAAATAGCCGATTAGCCCGCGGGCTGCCTTGTCTAACTCCGAACCAGCCAAGCCGGTAGCCTGGCTGATATTGTATTTTTCAAAGCCATATTTATACAGCCAGAGGCTATTTGCCGCCCAGCCAAGGCTGGCGGTGAGCAATAAGATGGGCAAACACAGCATGAATAGCCATTTAGCTACAATACTAAGAATCCTCATTTTCGTCCATTAAGATTTTACACTTTCACGGCTAAAAAGCATAGTATTTTCTACCTCATCCCCTTAATCCCCCTCTCCTTCAAAGGAGAGGGGGAAGAGGTTTTAGGGAGGGGGCTTCGCCCCCTCCCTTTCTTTCACTCCCCCTTCCCTGGTAAGGGAAGGGGGTCAGGGGGATAGGTTGATAAGTAATCAAAATAAGTTTGGTGTTTAATTTTTGAACCCTAACGGCTGAAAATAATACCCCCAAAAACTAAACCCTGTGTTATAATAAGCCAAACACCTAATTAGAAGGTGCTATGTTCAGCCATCTTCACATTCATACCGAGTTTAGCCTGCTTGATGGCATGTGCCGCATCCCACAACTGGTGGAACGAGCCAGAGAGCTGGGTATGGACAGCCTGGCGATAACCGACCATGGGGTTATGTATGGCGCTATTAAGTTTTACCTCTCCGCCAGGGAGGCAGGCATAAAGCCCATTATCGGCTGCGAGGTTTATGTCGCCCCGAACAGCCGCTTTAGTCGCAATGCCAGCGATAAGAATAACTACCACCTCATTCTACTTGCCAAAAATCAGAGCGGTTACCGCAATCTAATCCAGCTCACCGCCAAGGCACACCTTGAGGGTTTCTATTACCGGCCGAGGGTGGATAAGGAGCTTCTGGAGCAGTATCATCAGGGTCTTATTGCTTTCAGCAGCTGCCTTGCCGGTGAAATTCCCCGCCTTGTTCTTGAGGGGCGCCTTGACGAGGCGAAGCAAACTGCCTTGTGGTATAAGCAGACCTTCGGCGATTTCTACCTGGAAATACAGAGGCATCCTATTCCTGAACTGGAGCAAATAAACCAGGGTCTCATATCTATGAGCAGTGAGCTGGAGATACCCCTGGTGGCGACCAACGATGTTCACTATGTCAATCGGGAGGATGCCCCATCTCATGACCTGCTGGTGTGTATTGGGACCAACTCCTCTATCTATGATGACAAGAGAATGAAGATGGCTGGCGACTTCTATTATCTCAAGAGCCCAGATGAGATGACGGAGCTATTCAAGGATATTCCTCAGGCACTGGAGAATACCGAGCGCATTGCCGATATGTGCAACCTCAAGCTTGAGTTTGGTCGTCTTCACCTCCCTGAGATAGACTTGCCTGAAGGTAAGACCGCTGACCAGTTCCTGGCTGACCTCTGCCATCACAACCTGCCTCAATGCTACCCCGACCCTGCCCCGGAGATAGAACAGCGGCTGGACTATGAGCTGGAGGTAATAAAACAGACCCAGTTTGCCAACTATTTCCTTGTCGTTTGGGACATCATATCTTTTGCCAAAAAGCAAAACATCTTATTTGGGGTCAGGGGCAGTGCTGCTGCTAGCATTGTCCTTCGCTGCCTAGGCATCACCGAGGTTGACCCTATTGAGAATAAGCTGGTCTTTGAGCGCTTCCTCAACCTTGAGCGTAAGGAGATGCCAGATATAGATTTAGATTTTCAGGACGACCGCCGTGATGAGGTTATTGCCTATGTATCGCAGAAATACGGCAAAGACCATGTGGCTCAGATTATAACCTTTGGCACATTAGGTGCCAGGGCGGCACTCAGGGATGTAGGTCGGGCTCTGGGTATGCCCTATAGCGATGTTGACCGCGTCGCCAGGCTGGTTCCGTTTAGACCAGGCATGACTCTGGAAAGAGCCTTGGATGAGAACAGTGAACTGCGCAACATCTATGAAGAGGATAAAATCGTTCACAATCTGGTTGATTCCGCCCGAAGGCTAGAAGGTATTTCCCGCCATGCCAGTACCCATGCCGCCGGTGTAGTTATATCTAAAGAACCGCTCACTAGATATGTCCCACTACAGCGGGTGAGCAAGGGTGACGGTGAAGCTACAGTTATGACTCAGTTTCCCATGGAAGACATTGCCCACATTGGGCTACTCAAGATGGACTTTCTCGGTCTGGCGAACCTGACCATCCTGGGCAAGGCAAAAGAGATTATTCGCCAAAGCCGTGGTATAGATATTGACCTGCACCGCATCCCGATGGACGATGCCAAGACCTTTGCCCTACTGTCTTCAGGGGAGACGGCTGGCGTGTTTCAACTGGAGGGGGCTGGTATGCGCCGATATATCAAGGAGCTTAAGCCCACCACCTTCAGCGATATCGCCGCTATGGTAGCTCTGTATCGCCCCGGTCCTATGGAGCACATTCCCACTTTTATCAAAGCCAAGCATGGCATTGAGCCCATCCGCTACCCCCACCCGGCACTCTCAAGCATCCTTGAGGAGACCTACGGGGTAATTGTATATCAGGAACAGGTGCTATTTATTGTCCAGGCATTTGCCGGCTATAGCCTGGGGCAGGCTGATATCTTCCGCAAGGCAATGGGCAAGAAGATTCCGACGGTGATGAAAGAAGAGAAGCGTAATTTTATTGCCGGCGCTAGAAAGATGGGGTATTCCGCTGATGTAGCTAGCGAGGTTTTTGCCCTTATTGAGCCCTTCGCTGGCTATGCTTTCAATAAGGCTCATAGTTTCAGCTATGCCCTTATTGCCTACCAGACCGCCTATCTCAAGGCAAACTACCCGGCAGAGTATATCACTGCCTTCCTGATTACCAATGCTGACCAGTTGGAGAAGGTGGCTACCGCTGTTGCCGAGTGCCGTCGCCTTGGCATTACTGTGTTGCCCCCTGACATAAACCGGAGCCAGGTCAGCTTTTCTATAGAGGGTGGCGAGGGCAAAATCCCAGCCATCTGCTTTGGACTAGCCACAATTAAGAATGTGGGGGTGGGGGCGGTAGAACCTCTCGTTGCCGAGCGGGATGGGGGCGGTGAGTTCAAGTCTATTGAAGACCTCTGCCGCCGTACTGATATGCGCGGTATAAACCGGCGGGCAATGGAAAGCTTGATTAAGGCTGGAGCCCTGGACTGCCTGGGCGACCGTGGTACTCTACTCCACAACATCGGTCGTATCATGGCTGTAGCCCAGCGGGAGCAGTATCTGAGGGAGACAGGGCAATCTACTATGTTTGACCTCTGGGGTGAGGCAATGCCTGCTCCTATGCCTAGCCTAAACCTGCAAGCTGCTGAAGTCTCTCTCAAGGAGAAGCTAGCCTGGGAGAGGGAACTTATAGGGGTATACCTTTCGGAGCATCCCTTCAGTGCCTTTGCCACCACGGCGGCTTCAGAGAATACCACCCTATGTGGTCATATTGATGCTGAGCTGGCGGGGCAGACCGTTGTCGTCGCCGGAATGGTAGCCTTCGTTCATCAATCTTTCACCAGAGACCGGCGCCCCTTTGCCAGCGTTACGCTTGAAGACCTCGACGGTAGGATAGAGGTAATGGTCTGGCCTAAGGTCTATGCCAATACCAGAGACCTGTGGCAGGAAGGCAATATACTACTGGTCGAGGGCAAGGTAAGGCTAAGGGATGACCGGGCCCAACTAAGCTGCGAATATGTGCAACGTTACCAGCCAGAGGCAGCCCAAAAGGGGGAACCAATGGTAGCTGAGGAGACCATAGCCTACACTGCACCGGTCAAAAGTCGCCGACTGGTAATAAGCATCAGCCAGACCAGCGATGAGGAAAGTGATATCGCCTATCTGCATAAATTAATTGATACCTTAAGGGGTTTTCCTGGGCAGGATGAGGTAAGCCTGTGTGTGACCAATGAGGAAAGGGTTTTCTACCTCAAGCTGTCTAATATATACACCAACTACTGCCCCGAACTTCACCAGCGTCTGGTAGAGCTGGTGGGGGAGGAGGGGCTGAAGGTGGAGCCTAATGGCTAAGCCAAAGAGGTGGCTATTATTAGCTACTGCTCCTGACCAGCTAACCGCTGAGATATGGAAGGATATACTCCTTCACGAGGGTGTTCCGGCTATGGTCAACCCTGCTGACACCATGTCATTTATGGGAGTTTCTAGTTTCCCCTGCCGAATAATGGTCGCTTATGGTTATCGCAAGCGAGCCCAGGGAATCCTTGCCAGCCTGCAACCGGAAGTAGAGGAATAGGAATGATGAGGAAGAATACATCACTAGGTCACAGAAAAAGGCTACGGGAAAAGTTCCTCAAGTCAGGACTTGCCGGATTTCATGACTATGAAATTATTGAATTACTCCTAACCTTAGGCTCGCCCCGAAAGGACTGTAAACAGCAGGCGAAAGAGGTCGTGAAAAGGTTCAAAACCCTGAGGGCAACCCTATCAGCCTCTCCTGAGGAGCTACAGGAAATAGATGGCATCGGTCCTCATAGTGCCTTCGGTATCAAGCTGGTGCAGGAAGTAGCCGCCGAGTTTCTCAAACTGAGGATTATTGATAAGCCAGTCTATAAATCAGGCAAGGAGATTTTTGACTATCTCTATCACTCAATGCGAGACCTCAAGAAGGAATTATTCAAGGTTATTTACCTAAATAGCCAGAACCAGATTATTGACATCGCCGACCTCTTTGAAGGAACAGTAAATAGTAGCTCCATTTCCCCCCGTGAGGTTATGGAAAATGCTATTAAGCACAACGCTGTCTCCCTTATTTTTGTTCACAACCACCCCTCAGGCGACACTGAGCCCAGTAAATATGATAAAGACGTAACTAGGGATTTGGTCTTCGCCGGCAATATTATGCAGATTAGGGTCTTAGACCATATCATCATCGGCAATGATAGATACTATAGCTTCGCTAACGAGGGGCTGATTGAGGAATACGAGATGGATTTCTTAAATCTGAAACTAAAGGGCGTTTCTGAGGCTAAACGAAGGCTGTACCGAGCGAAATTATCTACCCCCAAGCTTTACTAATGCTCATACCCATTAATAATTAGGCTATCTACCACATACATCTGTACACTGGTTATGCCTGATTGAATTGCCGCTGCCCCCGATTGAGGTCATTTTGGAGCACAGACATTAATAGATATTGACAACTGTATATATTTGGTGCTATAATAAATACAATTGTCTAGGCACTTAAACAGTTGAAGGAGTTTGGGGAATGTCTTCGGGCACATCGTCAGCACGAAGACCTCTGACATCGCTACAGGAGAGGTTTACTAGGTCAGGTTTTGAGGGCCTCAGCGATGAGGAGACCATTGAATTACTGCTAAGCCTGGTTTTGTCCCAACGGGAATGTAAAAAGCGAGCCAAAGAGTGCGTTGAACGGTTCAATAACCTCAGGGGATTGCTCGTAGCTTCGGCTGAGGAGCTACAGCAAATAGGGCTAACTTCACAGTGTATTTGTGGTATTAGGCTTCTACACGAATTACCTATAGAGATTCTGAAGCAGAAGATTATTGAACAGCCGGTTAATACCTCGTCTAAGGAGGTTTTTGACTATCTCTACTACTCAATGCGTGACCTCAACAAGGAGATATTTAAGGTCATCTATCTAAACAGCCGAAACCAGATTATTGACACCGTCGACCTGTTTGAGGGAACACTGGACAGTATCCCCATCCGCCCCCGTGAGATTGTGGAAGGTGCCATTAACCATAATGCCCCCCGCCTGATTTTTGCCCATAACCACCCGTCAGGCGACCCCACCCCGAGCAAGAGTGATAAGCAGCTAACTAGAGACCTGGTCTTTGTTGGCAATATTCTCCAGATTAAGGTGTTAGACCATATCATAATCGGTGGCAATAGATACTTTAGCTTCGCTGATGAAGGGCTGATTGCAAGATATGAGGATAGTTTCCTAAACCTGAGAATAAGAGGGTTGTTTGAGGCCACGGAACATTATCGGCATAGTTTACACAAGATTTCCCACCCGAGCGGCAACTGATAAACGCCTTTTATCCTAACCTTTTCTCTTTATTTCCGTTATGATATAGTGGATAATTGATAACGGGGAGGATTTAGTGAAAAGGCTTTTGATTTTGATGGCAGTGCTAGGTATCTGTCTCGTAGCTGGTTGCGTTGGGGAGATTAAGACCTATACCGACCCGGGGCAGACAATAGACATTGGCGTCAACCAGGAATTTGTTATCGCCCTCGGTTCTAACCCCACTACCGGCTATAGCTGGCAGGAAAGCTACGATAACACCATACTTGAGCTGGTGGAAAAGACATATAAGCCGGGCGAAGAGGCAAAACAGGGTTTGGTTGGCGCTGGCGGGGTTGAGTATTTCCGGTTCAAGGCACTGGAGACAGGGAAAACCGAGATAACCCTGGTCTACAAGCGACCGTGGGAAGAAGAAATTCTGGACCAGAAGGTGTTTACCATTAATATTAAATAAAGCTTTTTATCTAATTTTAGCCGAGGCTTCCAGCCAGAGAAGATATCTCTTTATTTCTACTCCGCCGCTATAGCCACCAAGCTTACCACCCTTAGCCACTACCCGGTGACAGGGGATGATGATTGGTAGAGGGTTTGTGGCTAGAGCCTTCGCTACTGCCCGCACTGCCCCAGCTTTGCCCAGCTGCTCAGCTACCCAGGTATAGCTCCTCGTCTCACCATAAGAAATAAGCCTGGTTATCTCCCATACCTTACACTGAAAGGCGGTAGCTTGGGAGAGGTCAAGCTCATCGGGAAAGCTTACCCTATGACCGCCAAAGTATGTCCTGAGGCGCTTTATCAAGTCATCAAAGAAGTCGGCAGACCGAGTGGCTTCCTTCACCCTATCGCCTAACAGCTCCTTGGCTTCTTGGGCTGAGGGATGGGGCAAGGTAGTACGCAGCAGCCCCTTGGCTGAGCCTAATATTCCTATCCAACCCATATCGGTATTAAATGTGGTATATTTTAGCTCCCCGGTCATATCTCCCTTGCCAGCACCAGCCCCCATACCGAGATAGCTCCGGCTTCCTTTAGTGCCCGGGCACAGGCATCAAGGGTGGCTCCCGAGGTGGAGACATCATCTATGAGCAGAACCTTTTTACCCTGTAGCCTCCCATCACGGCAGGAAAAGGCACTGGCGACATTAATGCGCCGCTCATCCACGGTGGCGGTTCTAGCCTGGGGAGGGGAATGACGATGTCGGATAAGGCAGTCATCTACCATGGGTAAATTGGTGAGCTTAACCAGCTCTTGAGCCAGCAAGCTTGACTGGTTGTAGCCACGCTCCTTCAACCGTTTGTGGTGCAGCGGCACCGGCACCAAAACCTCCCCGGGCACAGGATTGCTGGTGAGATAATCATTGAGCCACTGGGCAAAGAGCCCAGCTATGGCTCTAAGGTTCCTATACTTTAGCTCGTGAATAGCCTGGCGTATTACCCCATCAAAACGAAATGGGGAGCGAATGCCATCTATCTCCGCCTGCCAGCCAACGCAACTGGGACAGAGTATAGCGCTGGACTGGGGTCGACCACACCTGGGGCAGAGAGGGGGCATAATTCTGGGTAATGACTGGCGGCAGGATGGGCAAATAAAATCTCCTTCCTTTCCACAGCCAACACACCAGCGTGGAAATAAAAGGTCAAGTGCCATCCCCTTGAGTTTAGTTAGCCGAGGAAGCACATTTTTCCCCCGTAATTTAAAGTTCGGGGTGAACCGCTAGAGTTTTAACGGGAGTGGGTAGCGTGTAATGTCCCGCTGATAATGGGTTCGTTGATATAAACATCGCCATTCCTGATTTTCAGGTTGAAACCACAATCAGGATTGGTGCAAACCCATGCTTTGTAGTGAATGTCTGCCCCTTGACTGCCGAAGTCGGAAAGGGGCACCAGGTCTCCAGTCTTGCATTTCTGGCATTTTGGGAAATTGAATTGTTCCATGAGGTCCTCCTCCCAACCAAAATTAAATCTTTTGCAGTATACACTATGTCGCGGTTGTTGACAAGGGCTTATTTAGAGGTCATTTAGCAACCTATCCCCCTCAGCACCCTGAAAAATCCTTGATTTTTCAGGGAACCCGCTTTAGTTTTACATGGTAATCCTATCCCCCTGACCCCCTTCCCTTATTAAGGGAAGGGGGAGTGTAGGTAAGAGAGGGGCTTCGCCCCTCTCTAAAATCTCTTCCCCCCTCTCCTTGTGAAGGAGAGGGGGATAAAGGGGGTGAGGTTAATAAACAATCTCTATTTCAGTTGAACTGAGCTGATTTGGCTATAAATAGCACCCTCTCTGGTTAGTTGGCTCCTTATCAGACTGATAGCCTCTACGTGGAAAGAATAGGCTGCCTCAAATTTGGTGCTAGCGATAAGCTGCCCGAATCTTTGCCGCTCATCTGGTGACGCTTGGTCACGAACCCGAGCCAACGTCAGATGGGGCGTAAACGGTCTTAGCTCAGGGGCAAAACCCAGCCTAGCCAGATTGGACTCAATGCGTTGCTGGAGCTGGGCTAGCTTATCAACCTCCCCGGTTATCCCCACCCAGGCTACCTGAACCCGCCTCAGATTGGGGAAAACTCCTAAGCCCTTGACCTCGAGGGAGAAAGGGAATATTCCCTGGGCAGCCTGCCCTATGGCTCCGGTTATTTGGCTAATCCTATCCCCAGAAACATTGCCCAGGAACTTTAGGGTCAGGTGAATGCTATAGGGGTCAACCCACTTCACCCCACGCTGGCTACCTGATTTCAATTGAGCCTGAAGCCGGGTAAGCCCGGCTTTTATCTCCTCAGGCAGCTCTATGGCAATAAAACAGCGTACCTGCTCCATCGCTAGTTACCTCTAATACCGAGAAGCCTCTGGGCATTACCTGATAGGATAAGGTCGTTTATTTCTTTGGGCAAGTCCAGGGCTTCAATCTCTTTGCGCAAACGACTCTGTGCCAGCAAGGGATAGTCGCTGCCGAAGAGAATCTTGTCTGCGCCCACAAGCTGGATAACAAGATTATATACCTGGGGAGTGTAGAGAAAGGGTGAAGCTGCGGTATCAAAAAAGACATTGCTCATTGCCTTCTTAACCTCGGGCATCAAGGCATAGAAGGGCAGCCCCCCTCCCCAGTGGGCACAGACTATGGTCAAATCAGGGAAGCTGGTAATGAACTGGTAGAGTAGAGCTGGGGTGATACCCCCTTTCCCCGGATAGTTATGACCTACGGGCTCAGAGGCGTGAGTGAGCAGGATTAGCTTATGCCTCCGTAATACCTCAACAAAGGGTGCCATCACAAGCTCGTCGGTGAGGTCAAAAAGTTGTATATCCGGTCTCATCTCGCCAACCCCTCTTATCCCTGCCTTAGCACAGCGCTCAATTTCAGCTACCGCTGCTTTTGGTGACTGTGGCTGAACAGCGCAGAAGCCAACAAGCCGCTGAGGATAACGGGATACCGACTCCATAATATAGTCATTGGTTTCAACGCACAGCTGGTGAGTAGTCCAGCCAATATTTAGGATGACCGAGATATCAACCCCGGCTTCATCCATACTGGCGATGAGCTCATCAGCGGTAGCGATTTTGGATTTAGGGTCTGAGTAGAGGAGGGCAAAACAGGGGTCACGCTCAATATACCTATTACGGTTTTTCTTTATCTGGGGTGGAAATACGTGGGTATGGAAGTCAATAATCATCGCCAGATTATAACAGAGCCTTTTGGATAGCTTCAAGCAGTGGGTTACTCTTCTGGTTTTTCCTCTTTTTCCTCAGCTACCTCTTCTACTGCTTCTGCTGCCGCTTCAGCCTTAACCACCTCCTCCACCTTCTCCACACGTGCCTCAGCGACCCTTACCACCATTTGGTCGGGGTCGGTATTAACTGTAATATCGGGGGTAAGGGCAATATCTCTAACATAGATTGCCTGCCCTGCCTCTTTAAGTTGGCTCAGGTCAACCTCTATCTGAGGGGGGAGCGTGTCAGGAAGGCACTCAATACTCAGGGTGGTGAGGGCGTGAGTTAGGATGCACCCTTTTTCTTTTATTGCTGGTGCTTCACCAACCAAGACAATAGGAACATCCACCCTTACCTTCTCCGTTTTTTTCACCTCATAGAAGTCAACATGAAGCAGTTCCCCGGTGCACGCATCCCTCTGGATTTCCTTGAGGAATACACTTCTTGGTTTTTTATCCCCTTCAATCCCGAGAGCAATAAGCCTGGTCATTCCTGCCCGGGCTATAATCCGCCGCAGCCTTGCTGTATCACACTGTAGGGTTAGTGACTCAATGCCGTGCCCGAAAAGGTGGGCTGGGGTGATGCTCTGACGGCGCAGAAATCTTGTCTTTTTGCCCAATATATCCCTTTTGCTTGCCGGTAATGTCAAACCTTCCATCTTATCTCTCCTGCGGCACTAATTAAAGCAGAGGCGGAGAAAAAAATCAAACTAAGTTTAAAAAGATTGGTTATCACCCCATCCCCCTGACCCCCTTCCCCTCTAGGGGAAGGGGGAAATAGTTTTAAGGGGGGGCGAAGCCTCAGATACTCTTAAAAAGGGAGTTTAAGAGGGGCATTAGCCCCTCTTTTATATAATTCTTCCCCTCTCCTTTTAAGGAGAGGGGGATTAAGGGGGTGAGGTTACCTAAATCAAAAACTTAAAATATAGACCTGAGTCTATGTGTGTAGTATAATTAAAGAACAGTAAGGGGTAATAATGTCGCTGCCTAAAAAGGACAATTCAATAACCTCGGCTAAAAGTATGAAAGCCGAGGTTTTTTCATCGTCGGCATCGGTAGCTGAGATGGAGGCTATAGCCAAGAGGCTACGCCGCCACATCATTACTATGATAGGGAAGGCTGGTAGCGGTCACCCCGGTGGCTCCCTTTCCGCGGTGGAGATTTTGACCGCCCTTTATTTCAAAGTGCTGCGCCATAAGCCCTCAGACCCTAAGTGGTCGGATAGGGACAGGTTCATCCTGAGCAAGGGGCATGCTGCTCCTGCCCTCTATGCTACCCTAGCTGAGTGTGGCTACTTCCCGGTGGAGGAGCTACTTACGCTGAGGCAGATGGATAGTCGCCTTCAGGGTCATACTGATAGGACAGTTACCCCCGGGGTGGAGATGTCAGCTGGCGCTCTGGGGCAGGGGTTATCCTTTGCCATTGGCGTGGCTTTGGCTGGTCGGCTTAATTCTAAGGATTACCGGACATACGTCCTATTAGGGGATGGGGAGTGTGATGAGGGGCAGGTTTGGGAAGGGGCGATGGCTGCCGCCCACTTCAAGGTGGATAACCTTGTGGCTATAGTTGACAACAATGGTCAGCAGATAGACGGCTGGAACCGTGATGTTATGAACCTTGAACCATTTAATAAAAAATGGCGAGCCTTCGGCTGGCACATTATTGAGGTTGATGGTCATAGCATTCCCCAACTTATTGATGCCTTTGACCAGGCAAAAAAAATTAAAGGGCAACCAACGGTCATCATTGCCCATACGATAAAGGGCAAAGGGGTCAGCTTTATGGAGAATAACCCCGATTTTCACGGCAAAGCACCCAATGCTGAGGAGGTAAAGCTCGCACTTAAGGAGCTGGAATAGATGGCTCAAGAGTTTTACCTGAGACAAGCCTACGGCGAGACCCTGGTTGAGCTGGGCAGAGAGAACCGGGATATTGTAGCGCTGGATGCCGACCTCTGCCGCTCGACCATGACTCAGCTTTTTGCCCGTGAGTTCCCCGAGCGCTTCTTTGACTGTGGTATTGCTGAGCAGAATATGGTTGGTATCGCTGCCGGGCTGGCTGCCTCGGGCAAGATACCCTTTGCCAGCACCTTTGCTGTTTTTGCCCCCGGTCGTTGCTTTGACCAGATTCGCATGTCCATAGCTCAGCCCAAGCTCAATGTTAAGCTTGTGGTTACCCACGGTGGTATCAGCGTTGGTGAGGATGGCACCTCACACCAGTCTATTGAAGACCTGGCTCTGATTGGCTCCCTGCCTGGCTTTACTGTTATTGTCCCGGCTGATGCTATTGAAACTGCCCAGGCAGTGAGGGTGGTTGCCGCCAGCTATGGACCGTTCTACATCAGGCTGTGCCGTCCCAAGTTGCCGCTGGTCTATGACCAGGGCTACCAGTTCAATCTGGGTAAGGCGGTAACAATGAGGCAGGGTGGGGATGCTACTATAATAGCTATTGGTTTAATGGTTAAAGCAGCCCTGGAAGCTGCCGAAAACCTTAAGCGGGAGGGCATAGACTGCCGGGTGCTAAACATGCCCACCCTTAAGCCTATTGATGAGGCGGCTATAACTCAGGCTGCGGCTGAAACCGGGGCTATTGTTACTGCTGAGGAGCACCTGGAGCACGGTGGCTTGGGCAGTAATGTAGCTCGGGTGGTTGCCCGACATAAGCCGGTGCCGATGGAGTTTGTGGCGATTAAAGATACCTATGCCAAGTCAGGTAAACCGGCTGAACTTCTTGAGAGGTATGGTCTTACCGCTAAGGATATTGAGCGAGGTGTAAGGTCGGTGATAGAAAAGAAGCGACTAAGCACTTCTCGTCCCTGAGGTATCAACCATTCGCCTTGTCCTGAGGAAATGGGTGAAGCCAACCAGACAGGGCAAGCCTATACTGTAAGCTATGAGTGCCCCAGAGACCCCCAGCCACCAGCACACCAGGGGGAGCGGAACAAATATAACAGCGGCGGCTTTAGTCGTATCCCGAAGGATAAAGTGGGCGGCTATTGCTGGCCCGGCTATTATTAGCATTGGCTGAGTTAGTAAAGTTAACAGCACGCCAATGGTGGTGCTCTCCCCCCGCCCTCCCCTGAAGCCAATAAAGACCGGCCAGTTGTGACCGACGACTGCGGCTGCTCCAGTAGATAGCACTGCTGCCAGAGGTAAGCTGGCTGCCTGGGCAATGAGGACAGCCACTGCCCCCTTGGCGGCATCAAAAATACCGACTGCCACCCCCACCTTAGCCCCGAACTGACGAAAGGCATTGGCGGCACCCATATTTCCATCCCCAACCTGCCGAATGTCAACCCCCTTCCAAATATGCCCAGCAATATGGGCGGTGGGGATGGAGCCGAGAAAATAACCCAATATAACTATCAACCACGGCATCTTTATTCTCTAACTTGTGCCGGGAGTGGGACTCGAACCCACAAGGATTACTCCGGCGGATTTTAAGTCCGCTGCGTCTGCCAGTTCCGCCACCCCGGCTTCTAACAGAGGTTATTCTACCTCTTTTGGGTAAGAGGTTCAAGCTAGAAATAGAAAGAATCGTGGTATAATACAAGTAGCTGTAAGAAATCGGGGGTTAAAAGTGGTTGGTGAAATAATTGGTGGCGCTATTGCAGCTGTTATAGGCGCGTTAGCAGGGGTGGGCACATCCTTATTGCTTAATTGTCTCAACGAGAAAAAAGAACAAGCTCTAATAGTTAATGACCTTCTTGCTGAGACAGAGGCGAATTTGAAAATCTGCCATGAGCCAGCAAGTGCTAAAATGTGGTGGATGGTCAAATTCAAAACACAGGCATACAACAACTACAAAGGGAAAATCACCTTTCTGCCTGAGGAGGTTCGCCATACCTTAAGCGACATAGTTTACACGGTGGAAGGGGTTAACACAGCCATAGAAGTTCAGTTGTGGCGCTCTGGCTCTGGAACAGCTCAGCCACACGAGTTTCTCCCGATCAGGCACCCTGACTACTTGGAGCAATGGCTTATATCTTGCCGAGATGAACTACAAAAGTGGCAAAAACAACATTCCTCAAAAAAGAAATCAGGAGGGTAAGATGAAATGCCCACATTGCCAGAAGGAAATCAGCGAAGCTGGGTTTGTCTATTGCCCACACTGTGGTAAACAGCTTGAACCCACTAAGAAAAAGGAGATTAGTTTGCGTAAGGGAAGCCTACTAGCGTTTATACTTTGGGTGGGTCTTTCCGCCCTTGCCTTTGGAGTGGATGCAATAGATGGGGGGGTAACTCGGTGGGGTCATTATGAAACCTTTACTTGGGCTCCTGGTGGTATATTAGTCCTTTTCTTCCTTATACTCTACGCATTTGGTGTTTGGGCTATTTATACTGTTGCCAAGCGCCATAATCGTAATGCGGTGCGTTGGACTACAGCAGCTATCGTGTTCTCTCCAGTTTTGGCTTGGGCAGCTTATGGCTTAACCTGGCGCAAAAGCTAGTAGTGAACATGGAGAAGATTAGCGGCTAAGGGGGGATTAAAATGGGTCTGTCACCGGAAGAAAGAAAAAGAATTTATGAGGAGGAGAAGGCGCGGATTGAGGCAGAGGAGAAGCTAAAGAGGGAAAAGCAGAGAGCCGAAGCGGTTTCAACCTTGAACCTTGAGCCAAATGTTGCTGGACTGCTATGTTATGTTGGCGGGTGGATAACTGGTGTTATCTTTCTCGTCCTGGAGCAGAAGAATAAGTTTGTTCGTTTCCACGCCATCCAGTCAATTATTGTCTTCGGTATTCTCCACCTTGCTAGCGCTGCTCTTAACCACATACCCATAGTCGGTTGGTTCTTTGGTGTTATTATCGGCATCTTTGGGTTTATTCTGTGGCTCGTGCTGATGGCTAAAGCCTATCACCATCAGCTATACAAGGTCCCTTGGGCTGGTGATTTGGCGGAAAAATTATCAACGGTATCAGGTGGGAAAGACGAAGAAGGCATTGGAATTAGGGAAGAGGATAAATCGGCTAAACCGCCAAGACCACCACAACCGCCTTCAACTGCCACCGGTGATTACTTCAAGACTACAAGAGGGGGAAGAATAACATCCTCCAGTTTTGCCATCGCCTGGAGTTTTGCTTTGTTGATATTCTTTAATTTCTTCAACCAATACATAGCCTATTATCAACTTGAGAAAATAGATGATATTACTAAATGGGTTAGATACCCAATATTGACGGGAGATTTTAACTTATGGTTGCCGTTTCTCACGACAGCATTAGTCTTATCTATAATAGGTCACATTATCTTGATTATTTTTGACAAATACTTACTGCGAGAGACTACCCTAATAGTTTTAAACCTATTCGGTATCGCCGTTGTTTCGGCTTTGCTATCCATATTTCCTTTTGATTTTAGCCTTATACCCAATACTACTGTGGCTAACAGTTTGCCTGCCATAGCCACAATAGTTTTGATTTGTATCGCTGTCGGATTGGGGATAGCATCACTTGTTAGGTTCATAAGGCTAATCGTTAATGTGGCTACGAGAACTGCTAGCTATTGAAAGGCTACATCAAAAATAAGTGGAGGCGACGACCGGATTCGAACCGGTGAATAGGGGTTTTGCAGACCCCCGCCTTAACCACTTGGCTACGTCGCCATGGTCTTTTGGATATGCTCTCTTATTTTATGCCAAGATTAAAAATGATGCAAGGGGAGGCTGCAGCCAGCCAGACCAGATAGCATGAATAACCTGCTTACTTGACTACAACCTACTGAGAGAAGTTGACGTAGATGTAATCCCGCTATATAATAGCGGCAACAACATCCTAGGTGAGGAACTGGAATCGGTGGGCCTTAATCTGTGGGAGTGGAAGGAAAACCTGGAGCTACTGTAAGAGGCATTTTACAGCCTCAGAGATAAGAAATAAAGGAGGCAAAATGGATTTCAGTTTCACGCGGGAGCAGGAGATGCTCCGCAACATGGTGAGGGAGTTCGCCCAGAAGGAATTGGCCCCCCGAATACCGGAGTTCGATGAGCCTGAAGGGGAGTGGCCTTATGATGTGTTTAAGCGAATGGGACAGCTTGGCCTGATCGGGCTGGTCATCCCCAAGGAATTCGGCGGCAACGCCATGGGGCATGTGGCGCTGATGATAGCCTGGGAGGAGATTGCCAAGGTCCATTCCGGCTGGGCTTCTAACCTGAGGGGATTCGTTCTACCTACCTATGCCATATCCCACTACGGGCCGACCTGGGCCCAGAAGGAGATTGTCCCCAAGGTTTGCCGTGGGGAGATGCAAGGCAACATGAGCCTGACCGAAGATGTGGGCGGGTCCGATATGGCCGCTATACGGACTACCTGCACCCCGGACGGCGACCACTACATTATCAATGGCCGGAAGATAATGCAATCTAGATATACAGTGCTCGACTTCTTCTGTCCTATAACCAAGTCGGGGGAAAGGTCTTACACCTTCATTATTGTCCCCAAGGACACCCCGGGGGTGGAGCTAGGCAGGAGGGAAAACTATATTAGCGCCATGACCAAGACGTTGCCAGTGGGCGAGGTAATGTTTAACAACGTCCGTGTCCCCAAGGAGAACGTCATTGGTGAGGAGGGAAAGGGCTTCAGGCCAGTGCTAGCCGCTGTAGGGGCTATAGGCAGGCTGGGAGGGGCAGGCACTTGCCTGGGCGTCGCTGAAGCCGCCTACGAACTAGCTCTGAAGTATGCCAAGACCCGGCGCCTCTATGGCAAGCCTATTATCGAACTCCAGGTTATCCGGTGGTGGCTTGTCGACATGGAGACCCAGGTGGAGGCGGCAAAATATTTCTGCTACTATGCTTCCTGGCTCCTGGACCAGGGCAAGAAGGTCAGTGAGGTGGCCAAGGAAATAGCCAGGGCCAAGGTGGTTGCTAGTGAAACAGCCCTCAATGTCTGTCTTAAGGCCATTGAAATCCACGGGGCTTACGGCACTACCCCTGAATTCGGTGTTATCCAGAAGATGAAATCTGCCCTGGACCAGATTGCCGCTGCTGGCTCCAACCAGGTCATGAAGCGCACCATAGCCGATGCTATTGCCGGCTCGTAGAAGGCGGAGGATAATCAATGGCCTTAGATATAATAGTCTGCATCAAGCAGGTGCCTGACCCGGAACAGTTCTCCAAGATTACCCTTGACCCGGTTAGGGGCACCATTCGTAGAGAAGGCATTCCCTCGGTAATAAACCCTCTGGATAAGCACGCCATAGAGGAGGCCTTGAGGATTCGGGAGAGATTTGCCGGGCGGGTGACTGCCCTGAGCATGGGCCCACCCCAGGGAAAAGAGGCCCTCCAAGAAGCCCTGGCTATGGGGGTGGATGAGGCGGTGCTTCTCTGCGATAGAGCTTTGGCTGGGGCTGATACCTGGGCCACAGCCTATCCCCTGGCTGAAGCCATTAAGAAAATAGGTAGATTTGACGTGATACTCTGCGGAAATGAGACTGTGGACGGAGCCACGGCGCAGGTAGGGCCCCAGCTTGCCGAGTTATTGAACATCCCCCATGTAACCCATGTTACCGCCATAGAATTTGTCTCGGAGAGGTCATGGAGCATAAAGCGCGCCATAGAAAGGGGCTACATGAAGGTAGCTCTGGAACTACCTGCCCTGATAGCCGTGCTCAAGGAGATTAACCAGCCCCGCCTGCCCTCAGTCATCGCCATAATGGAGGCGGCAGGCAAGGAAATTCGCAACTGGGGTTGCCGCGATATGGGCCTGGCAGAGACCATGGTAGGGCTGGGCGGCTCACCCACCCAGGTGGTGGGGACATTCGAACAGGAAGTAAAAAGAGCCAAGGAGATACTCCAGGGTCCGGAGGCAGCGGTGGTCAAGAAGGCGGTAAGAAGACTGAAGGAGTTGGGAGCACTGTGACGGGCGAAGTTTGGGTCTGGGCTGAGCAGAGAGATGGACGCTTGCTAGGAGTCTCCCTGGAGATTCTGGGCAAGGGCTGCCAGTTGGCGGAAAAGCTAGGCGTGGGATTGGCTGCGGTACTCCTGGGGGAAAAGGTAGAAGGGCTGGCCAGGGAGCTAATAGCTTATGGCGCGGGCAAGGTCTACCTACTGGAAGACCCCCTCCTCAGGCTCTACCAGAGCGACCTCTATACCAGGGTCATAGCTGAGCTGGTGGAGCGTCATAAGCCGGAGGTCCTATTGATGGGAGCTACCACTATTGGCATGGATCTGGCACCATCAGTGGCCGCTAGGGTCAAGACTGGCCTAACAGCGCACTGCGTGGACTTGACTATCGAACCGGTCAACAACAAGCCCCTGATGGTGGCGGCTATACCTGGCTTTGGCGGCAAGATAATGGTAAAAATCGCCTGCCCCGAGAAGAGACCACAAATGGCCACAGTAAAGCCGGGGATGATGGAAAAGGCCAGCAAGGACGAGGCAAGGCAAGGCCACATTATCCGCGAGAAGTTTGACCTGCGGCCGGAAGACATTAGGGCTCGCACTCTTGATATGGTGGAGGAGAAGCCTGCGGGCATACCTGTGGAGGAGGCGGAGACCGTGGTCTCCGTTGGCTGGGGAATGCAATCTGTGCAAAACCTTAGCCTGGCCAGAGAAATAGCCAAGCTGCTTGCAGCAGCCTGGGCAGGCACTAGGCCTGCAGTAGATAAAGGATGGGTGCCAGAGGAGGCCATGATAGGCCAGAGTGGAAAGCTAGTAAGCCCCAAGCTGTTCATAAGCTTGGGCGCCTCTGGCGCTATGGCCTACGCTGTGGGGTTTCTCAAATCCAAGGTAGTTCTGGCGGTGGACAAGAACCCCAATGCCCCAATATTTGAAATGTGCGACATTGGTATTGTGGCTGACTTGAGTAAGCTCCTACCACCTCTGGTAGAGGAATTCAGGCAGGCTGTTGGTTAGCTCAGGTCGGTGTAAAGACGGCAAATATCCCGCTAACTATAGATAGGGCACCGGCTATGACCTTAGGTGAAAACCAGGAAGGAGCAAAAAGATGACGATGAAGAGGGAAGTGGAGAAGCTCCAGCGAATGGAGGAGCAGGCGAGGCTGGGCGAGGGCCAGAAAGCCATCGATAAGCAACATGCCGCGGGAAAGCTCACCGCCCGGGAAAGGATTGATTTGCTCTTTGACCAGGGGACCTTTGTCGAGATGAACATGTTTGCCCAGCACCAATGTCACGATTTCGGCATAGAGAACAGGCGGCCCCTAGGGGATGGGGTGGTTACTGGGTATGGCAAGGTTGAGGGACGAACCGTGTTTGTCTATGCCCAGGACTTTACCGTTCTGGGTGGCACGGTCGGCCATATCCACGCTGCCAAGATATGCAGTATTATGGAGCTGGCCACCAAAACAGGCGCCCCCATTGTTGGCTTGGTGGATACCGCCGGGGCTAGGATTCAGGAAGGGACAGGCACCTACGGCTACATCTTCGCTGAGAACGTCATGGCTTCAGGTGTAGTTCCTCAGATTTCGGCTGTCATGGGAAATTGTGCTGGGGGTGGGGTATATTCCCCAGCCTTGACCGATTTTATCTTCATGGTGGAAGGTACCGCCCAGATGTTCATTACTGGCCCGGGTGTCATCAAGGAGGTTACCGGTGAGGAGATAACCATGGAGGAGCTAGGTGGGGCAAAGGTACAGAGCCAGATATCCGGCAACTGTGATGTGGTGGCTAAGAACGATGAGGATTGTCTGAAATCCATCAGGAAGCTCCTCAGCTTTCTGCCAGGTAACTTTAGGGATAAGCCCCCAGTGAAGGATACAGGAGATGACCCCAACCGCTGCGATGAGGGCCTCTTGAATATTGTGCCTGATAACCCCAGGGGGGCCTTTGACATGAAGAAGGTAATCACTGCCGTGGTGGACAATGGTGATTTCTATGAAATCAAGGCCAGGTTTGCCCGAAACATGATTACCGGTTTCGCTCGCCTGGGAGGTTATCCTGTAGGCATTGTGGCCAATCAGCCCTTGGTAGGAGCTGGGGCGTTAGACTGTGACGCGTCCGATAAGGCAGCCCATTTCTATCGAACCTGCGATTGCTTCAATGTCCCCATAATCTGCCTGGTAGATGTACCTGGCTATATGCCTGGCGTGAAAGAGGAGCGCAAGGGAATAATCCGCCACGGTGCCAAGATGCTCTATGGCCTCAGGGAGGCCACCGTCCCCATCATAACCTGCATAGTCCGCAAGGCCTACGGGGGCTCCATTGTGGCCATGGGCTCCAAGAGCATTGGGGCTGATATCGTGTTTGCCTGGCCCTCAGCGGAGATAGCTATTATGGGAGCTGATGGGGCGGTAAAGTTGCTCTATCGCAAGGAGATTGAAGAGGCTGTCGACCAGAAACAATTTATAATGCAGAAGATGGAGGAATACCGCGACACCTTCAGCACCCCCTACTATGCCGCCTCCAAGCAATACGTGGATGTGGTCATCCGGCCCGACCAAACCAGGCCTTATCTTATAAAAGCCCTGGACGTTCTGTGGGACAAGAAGGTAGAGTTCCCACCTAGAAAGCACGGTAATATCCCACTTTAAAGAACCAAAGCCAGGACCAGCAGAGTTTGTAGTACCCCTCGCCGCAACCAGCTTGGTCTAGAGCCCAAGCTCTCTAGAGATGATTAGCTCTTGGATCTCCGTAGTCCCCTCAGTGGTATGATAAAGGATAGCATCACGGAAATAGCGCTGGATTGGCGACTCAGCCAAATAACCAGCACCGGCATGGATTCGCATTGCTTCCTCTGCGGTTCGGATGGCAACTTCGCTTGAGAAGAACTTAGTCATTGGTCCTTCCTTGCGACACTCGTTTCCCTGGTCATAAAGCCAAGCAACGCGATACATTAACCATCTAGCTGCTTCTATACTAGTCGCCATGTGCGCTAGTTTGAAAGCAATAGCTTGGAACTTCCCTATTGGTTGCCCAAATTGCTTTCTATCCTTAGCATACTGAAGAGAAGCGTCAAAGGCGGCTTGAGCCTGCCCGACACTCCGAGCGCTATGTGAAATTCTCCCCGGGTTTAAGGCTTCTAACACATACCTATAGCCTTTGCCTTCTTCTCCGAGCAGATTATCAGCAGGCACACGGCAGTCCTCAAAGACAAGCTCCCCAGTGGCAGCAGAGTGGTGCCCCAACTTCCTCATCTTCGCTGTGCTGAAACCAGAAGTGCCCTTCTCTACAATAATCATGCTTATTCCTCGGGTGCCCTGACTTCTATCTGTGGAAACAGCTAATGTGACGAAATCAGAGATTTGCCCGTTGGTGATGTAGATCTTGCTACCATTGATGACATAATAGTCGCCATCCCTCTTAGCGGTAGTTTCAATCGCTGCAGCGTCAGAACCGGCATTAGCCTCGGTAAGACCATAAGCGGCAATCCTCTTTCCCGCAATAGCCGGAACGAGAAACTTCTGCTTCTGCTCCTCACTCCCATGAGCCAGGATGGAAAAGGTAGAAAGCCCAGATTGAACCATTAGACCAGAGGTGATGCCGGAGGAGATTCGGGCTAATTCTTCCACCATGATACAGGTACCAACTTCACCTAATCCTCCCCCTCCATATTCAGGAGGATAACCAGGACAAAGATAGCCGAGTTTTCCCATCTTCAAGAATAGCTCAGTTGGGAAAGCCTCATTTTTTTCTGCCTCGTCTACAATCGGAGCCACTTCTTTCGCGGCAAAGTCTCTTATTGCCTCTCTGAACATCTTCTGCTCTTCACTGAATTCAAAGTCCATGACTTCCCTCCATGCATACTTTAGTGGAATCCAGCTTAAACCCGGGTACTGCGGTTCCTAAGCGTCAATTATACCACAATCCTTCAAAATTTATGAAACGGCTGTTCATATACTCCTACCTGGTGATAACCCGGCTGAAGACAGGTATGGCAACAGCCGTGAACACCACGCCAAAGCCAAGCATTACCCAGACCTCGGGCATCATTCCTGAGATGCCGGTGCCGAGCACGATGCACTTCCGCAGTGCCCCTACGGCATAGGTTAGTGGTATAACCTTTGCAATCCACTGCATAACTGCTGGCATCTGCTGGATGGGGAAGAGGGCGCCGGAGAGAAAGAGCATGGGGAAGGTCAAGGTCATCATTATGGTCATGGCTGTCTCCTGTTGTGAGGCTATAGCCGATATCACGATGCCAATGCCAATAAAGGAGAAAACTGTAAGCACCAGGAGCAGTGCCAGAAGCCCAAGGCTGCCCTGAATTACGACACCAAAAAGCACCACGGCTAGTATGAGCGTAAGCACTGCTTGAAGAAGCCCCCGCACCACCTGGGCAAAGCTCTTGCCCAGCACGATGGACAGACGGCTGATGGGAGCCGACAGGATGCCATCCAGCGTCCCCACCTCCCGCTCTCTGGAGATGGAGCCAGCCAAGCCGGTCATTGCTGCCATCATGATAACCATAGCCATCAGCCCGGGCGCCATGAATTGGAAGTAGTTGGGCTTACCCGGGACTACCCCCTGCGTCTCCACAGTAAACGGTTTGACTATCGCCATCGCTTGGTCGGGCGCAACACCAGCCAAAGAAGCAACCTTCGCCGCGCCTAACTGTGTTGACATTGCCGACATTATACTATCCAGCATCCCGCTGATTATCGAGGATAGCTGAGGGTTGGACTGGTCACTTATGACAACGACAGGCGGCTGCTCCCCCGCAGTTATCTTGGCAGAGAAATCGGCAGGAATGACTATAGCGCCGTTTATTGCCTGCTTCTTTATCTGCTCTATAGCGTCAGCCTGACTGCGGGGATAGGCTATTTCAAACATCTTGTCGGTCTGCCCCGGGGCCGGTTGCTGGAGAACAGCGGCTATTTGTGCTCCCATGGGGCCCGGGTCAAGGTTAACAATGCCTAACGGGGCGTTTTTCAAAGCATTCTGTGAAGGGAAGATAAAACCCATCATCACCATCATAAAGATGGGCATGATGATGAAGGAGATAAGCATCATCCGGTCGCGGGCAAAGACCGTCAAGTCTTTTATCCCGAGGCGAAGGCTGTGCATGACCAACCTCTTAAGATTCTCAAACATATCACTCCTCCTTTATTACCTTATCCTTGATTTTGCCCGCCGGCGGTGCCCGCGGATTGAAGGAACCTTGTCAGCTACCTGGTCGCGTATCTCACGCCCGGTAAGGTGAAGGAAGACATCCTCTAGGCTTGGTTCCACCGTGTTTATCACCCGAATGTTAGCTCCTTCAGCAGTTATGGCACCCACAATTGGCCCCACACTATTGGTACCCTTGGTGTGAATCCTCACCCGGTAGGCATCCGTCTGCACCAGGGAAATAACTGTATCCATCTCCTTCAGCCGGGAGAGCATTGATTCGCTGAGGTTGGGGACTTCCATGTCCAACACAGTCGTATCGCCGTCAGAGAGAAGCCTCTTCAAATTCCCCATAGTATCAAGGGCAACTACCTTCGCCCGGTCAATAATGGCTATCCTCTGGCACAGGGATGCTGCTTCAGTCATGTCGTGGGTGGTGAGTACACTGGTTATACCTTCCCGGCCCAGCTCGAGAATAAACTCGTGAATAGCTCTGGTCGTCTGCGGGTCAAGCCCCAGGGTAGGCTCGTCGAGAAAGAGAACATCAGGGTGATGGAGAAGAGCCCGGGCAACATTTATCCGCTGCTTCATGCCTGTGGAAAATGTCCCCGCCTTATGCTTCCGCCATGGCCCCATATGGAGACGGTCAAGCCACTTATCTATCCCCTGTTTAATTTCTCTTTCCGGCAGGTTATTTAATCTGCCAAAAAGAGCCAAGTTCTCAGCCGCTGTGAGCTGGTCATAAAGAATGAGCTTTTCCGCCACCAGTCCAATGTGCTCTCTCACTTTGCCCGGTTCTTTGACAATATCGAAACCAGCGACTCTAGCACTGCCCTCCGTGGGTCGTAGCAAAGTGCAGAGCATGCGTAAGGTCGTAGATTTACCCGCTCCATTGGGGCCAAGAAAGCCCAATATCTCGCCCTTTTCAACCTGCAATGAGATATGGTCTACGGCGGTGAAGTCACCAAAGCGCTTTGTCAGCCCCTCCACTTCAATTATGTTCATCTTTGTTTTCTCCCTTATGAGCCTCAGCGGCTTTGACCAGTGCGGTAAAACCCTGAACCAGATACGAAAGCTCCTCCAGACTCAGGTGAGCCAGTATCCGGGACATGTGGCTTCTTCTACTCTCTCTGAGGTTAGTCAGGAGCGCCTTGCCCTTCTCTGTGGTCTGCAGTAGCAGTTCACGGCGGTCTTCGGGATTCTCCCGGCGGCTCACCAGCCCCTGTTCCACTAGGCGGTCGATAATGCCGGTTACGTTCGATGGGGTAACCCCCAGGGCTGCTGCTAGCTTTCTGAAGTTGGTGCTTCCCTCTCTGGCAATAAAAAACAGGCTCTTCAGTTGAGCGATAGTGAGATTTAGGTTCATCCATGCCTTCCAGGTATCGGGAGCAGACTGCTCCAGCGCATGGTTTACCCTGCGCTGGAGCTCAACGGCCTCCTTTATCAGCTTAGCTTTATCTATCATTTGCCATACCTTTATTGTTTAAGTTGCGTTGACAGTTTACTCTAGCTTAATTAAATTGTCAATGTGTTTCGGGAAGAATTTCAGGCTAGTTAGCGGAATCCAGCGGATGAAATATAAGTGGATGGATATGGAGATTGGGGATGCTCTTAGGCTTATGATGTAGCCTCGCGCCATAGCTGGTTTAGCTATGCTGGAGCGGAAGACGAGATTCGAACTCGCGACCTCCTCCTTGGCAAGGAGGCGTTCTACCGCTGAACTACTTCCGCCTATTACCCACGAAAATCTTTGATTTTCGTGGGGACCCATCTTTTGGTGCCG
>Ga0315282_10004064_pt1 | contig 25764 bp, 24 predicted proteins | sample YL17G07_20_MG_FD_203693 | JGI IMG/M metagenome (GOLD analysis project Ga0315282, IMG submission 203693) | Sediment microbial communities from Yellowstone Lake, YNP, Wyoming, USA - YL17G07_20 | ecosystem: Environmental > Aquatic > Freshwater > Lake > Sediment | place: USA: Wyoming | collected... | reverse complement strand
CTCGAGTACCAACCGGCCCACCGGATTCGCCGAGCACTCGCAGTAAGCGAGCAGCGAAGCGAGATCGTTGTGGCGGTTCACCAGGACATCCTGCTCGAAGGCCCGCAGGAGATTTTCAAAGTGCCCCTGGGACAACTGAAACCGGTTGACGGTGTCCCGCAGGGCGATGAACACCGGATGGTCGGCCTTTCCGGCGTAGCACTGGGCAAGCTTCTGGCGCCACTCGGCCAGTGCTTCCAACCTGCCCTCCAGACCCGGCTCATCGGCCACGTCGTCGGCATAACGGGCAAAAGCGTAAATCGCCGCCAGCGCGTCGCGCTTGTCGGCCGGAACCAGCAACGAAGCCACCGGGAAATTCTCGTAGTGCCGCCGCGCCAGGCGGCGACATTCGGCGTAGGCCGCGCGGATTGTCCTGTCGGGTTTCGCCATGTGGTAATCCTTCTCCGATGCCGCGCCATTATAGGACTTCTGCCTGAGCTAGGGGAGCCCTTTGGGCTCCCGACAGCGGGTGGGCCGAGGGCGGCAGGGCTCAGTTCTCCCCTACCAGTATCTCTCCCCACGGCCCTCTCGAGTGAGGCTATAATCCCTGCGTGTCGACTGCGTGAATCCCCGAGGCCCGGACGTATGCGGCACCCGCGTACAACGAACCGGAGGAAGGAGCGGTTATGAACTGGACAGAACTCCTGAAGGCGGAGATTCAGTCCGCGTACACGGTCACAGAAGCGTTGCTCGCTTTGGTGGGTGATGACACCCTGGGGTGGAGACCCTCCACGGGGAGCAATTGGATGACCACAGGCCAACTCCTCAAACACATGACGCAGGCCTGCGGCGCCCCTTTCAGAGGTTTTGTCACTGGTGACTGGGGGCTGCCTGAAGGGAAGGATATCAGCGAGGTCAAACCGGAGGAGAACCTTCCCCCTGCGGAAAAACTGCCAACCCTCGAAAGCGTCGCCGAGGCAATACAGCTGTTGCAGGAAGACAAGCAATTAGCCCTCGAGATGCTGGCAGCCAGTGGCGAGGAAAGGCTCGCGCACGAAATTGCGCCTGCCCCTTGGGATCCAACCGAGATGGTGTTGGGGCATCGCCTTCTCCAGATGATCGATCACCTGAAACAGCACAAGGGACAGCTCTTCTACTACCTGAAACTCCAGGGGAAGCCGGTCAGTACTCACAACCTTTGGGGAATGTAACTCTTAGGTGGAGCTCGCCAAGAGCCGCAAAGTTATAGAACGACTCTTCGCTGGGGCTTTTGCTGTTATGAACACGGGGGGCGGCGGGTGGCGCAGACGTCGATCCTTGATGTCTGCGAACGATCGCAGCCCCGGCGGCGGCGTCAGGACCCAGCCCATGGCGTGAGCCGTGGCTTTGCGGGTGCTCCCTCTCCCCCTTGCCCCCTCCCCCGTCGGCGGGGGAGGGGGCTGCTCTATCCCAGGGCTAACGCCCTGGGCCAAACTCTTCTGGCCCTCCGGGCCGATGAGCCTGCGCCACCCGCCAAGATCCAGTACACCAGGTAGCCACGCGTGGTGCTTTTTCCAAGCGTGGGCTTTTCTTCGGTCACAAATCCACAGTTGCTCCCCGTTTGCAGGATGCGAATCAACGGTGGCTGCCGATCTCGCTTGGCAAACAGCGGCATGTCCGCGCCATCCGCGGTTGCCAACCCCAGGAAAAGCTGCACGCTACTGCGGCTCCGGCTTGCGCCGCCGGATGAAGGCGGGCACGTCGAGGTCGTCCTCGGGGATTTCCGAGGTCACGTGGGTGGCGGCCGTCTCGATGGGGAGCTTCTCCTTCTTCAGCATCATGGACTTCACGCTCTGCTGGGCGCTGCGGAGCGCGGGCGACATGGCGGTGCGGGGGCGCATGCCGAGCTTGTCCGGCTTGATGCCGGTGGCGATGACGGTGACGCGCACCGCGTCTTTCATCTCCTCGTTGTGGACGGCGCCGAAGATGATGTTGGCGTTCTCGGCGGCGGCCTTCTGCACGATGGTCGAAGCCTCGTGCACCTCGTAGAGCGTGAGCTTGCTCGAGCCGGTGATGTTCAGCAGGATGCCCTGCGCGCCGTTGATGGAGGCGTCCTCGAGCAGGGGGCTGGCGATGGCCCGGTTGACGGCCTCGACGGCGCGGTTCTCGCCGCTCGCCTCGGCCGTCCCCATCACGGCGTAGCCCATCCCTTCCATGATGGTCTTGATGTCGGCAAAGTCGCGGTTGATGATGCCGGTGATGGTGATGATGTCAGAGATGCCCTGCACGCCCTGGCGCAGGATGTCATCGGCGATGCGAAAGGCCTCGAAGAAACTCGTGCCCTTGTCCACGTACTGCATCAGGCGCTCGTTGGGAATGCAGATGACCGTGTCCACGGCCTCGCTCAGTTCGGCCAGACCTTGCTCGGCCTGAACCATTCGCCGCTTGCCCTCGAAGGCAAAGGGCTTGGTCACCACGGCCACGGTGAGCGCCCCGAGCTCGCGCGCCAGGCCGGCGACGATGGGCGCGCCGCCCGTGCCGGTCCCGCCGCCCAAGCCGGAGGTGACAAACACCATGTCGGCGCCTTCCAGGGCATCGATGATCTTCTCGGTGTCTTCGAGCGCGGCGCGCCGCCCAATCTCCGGATTGGCACCCGCGCCCAGGCCCTTGGTCAGCTTGGCGCCGAGCTGAATCTTCACCGGGGCGTGCGAAGCCTTGAGAGCCTGCAGGTCGGTGTTGGCCACCATGAACGTCACGCCCTCGAGCTTGGCAGCGATCATGCGGTTGACGGCGTTCCCGCCGCCGCCGCCCACCCCGATGACCTTGATCTTGGCGCCATGCCGCAGCTCTTCGGAGAAATCCACCCGGATGTTGTCGTTGACTTCGCTGATTTCGTCGTTTGCCATCGCCGCTCCTTGGAAGCAGTCGAGAGTTAAAAGTTGAAAGCTGATCCCAGGCCGCCGACTTTTAACTTTCGACTTTTGACTTTCAACTCTTGACCCTCCTACGCGCCCTTGCCGCGCAAGGCGCTCCAGACTTTCCCGGCCCAGCTCTTATCCCCCGAATTGCGCAACAGCCGCAGGCGATTCCCGTAAGTCACCAGACCCACCACCGTGGCGAAGGCGGGGTCAGAAAGCGTATCCCCCATCTTTCCTAGGCCAGCGGGTTTGCCCACGCGCACCGGAAGCCCGAGCACCTGTTCCACCAGGGCGGTCAGGCCTCCCAGTTTCGCTCCCCCGCCCGTCAGCACCACGCCCGCCCCCAGTTGCTTCTCAAAACCGGAACGCGCCAGCTCCGCCTGCAGGAGCTCAAGCAGCTCCAAGGCGCGCGGCTCAATGATCTCGCTCAGGGTAGCGTAGCTGACTACGCGCGTCGGGCGCTCGCCCACGCTCGGGACTTCCAGCGGCGCATCGGCGGGTTGCACCGGGTCGCGGTCACCCCACAGGCGCTTCATCTTCTCGGCCTCGGGGATAGGAGTCCGCAACCCCACGGCGATGTCGTTGGTGAAGTGCTCGCCACCCACCGCGATCACGGCCGTGTACCGAACAGTCCCATGATGAAACACGATCAGTTCAGACGAACCGCCGCCGATGTCGAGCAGCGCCACGCCCAGCTCGCGCTCATCCTCGGTGAGACAGGCCCAGGCAGAAGCCAGCGCCTCGAAGATGGTGCCACTGTCCGGGACCTTGATGCCGGCGCGGTTCGCCGCGGTCACGACGTTCTGCCAGGCCGTGGTCGAAGCGGTGATGAGGTGAACATTCACTTCCAGGCATTTTCCGGTCATCCCCAGAGGATCACGAATGCCATCCTGAGAATCGAGCAAGTACTCCTGGCGCAAGGCGTCGATCAGCTCCTGGCCGGGGGGAAGCGAGATGCTCTTGGCCGCCTGAAATGCCCTGACCTTGTCTTCCACCGTCACTTCCCGGCTGTGATTGCCCAAGGTCATCGCGCCCCGCGAGTTCACGCCTTTGACGTGACCGCCCCCGACTCCCAGGTAAGCCCATTCGAACGAGACCTTGGCTTCGCTCTCCGCCGCCTCCACCGCCTTCTTGATGGCGAGCACGGCCGAATCCAGGTTGACGATCACGCCCTTGCGCCACCCGCGCGATTCCGCCACACCCAGACTCGCCACTTCCAGCCTGCCTTCCTCGCCGCGGCAGCAGGCCAAGGCGCAGGTCTTGGTGGTCCCGAGGTCGAGCCCGAAAATGTACCGGTCCTTTTGCGCCACGGAAGCTCTATTCCTGCTGTGTCGCCGAGGGAGCCGAAGCCCCCTCGCCCGCGGATTTCGTCGCCTGCGGATTCACCACCACCTGATTGCGGTAACGCAGGTCCACGGAGTCGATTCGGGTGTTCCCCTTCTGCACTTCCGGCAGCAGGGTGAGGAGGTTGTGAAACCGCTCCCGGAAGCTTTCGTGCCCAAAGTGAACCTGGAGGGTCTCGCGCCCCTGAACCAGCACCGCCTGGAGATCGTCGGAATCAGTCAGATCGACTTCCGACACCAGCCAGCCGGCGGCTGACGCCTCACGCGAGACTTCTTGCGAGAATTCGTCGTAAAGCGCCAGGCGCGCTCGCCGCTCCGTCACACTGCCGGTGGCGTCCAGTCCCGCCAGCACGGGAAAATCGAATGGGGCCTGTTCGGGTTTCTCCAAAAGAACGCCTTCGCCATCCACCAGCTTGACGCGTCCCTCCACGTTCACGAAAGCCACGGGAGTACGCTCCACCAGGTTCACTGCCAAACGGTGCGGATACGCCCGGCTCAGCGTGGCCAACCGCACCCAAGGAATGGATTCCACCTGCCGCTTCTTCTCGTCGAGCGACAACCGGAAAACGTTCACCCCACTCGCCAGTTTCCCACTCGCCGGAAAACCGAGCGCATTCAGAACCTCTTCACGGGAAACGTAGTGGTTCCCCGTCAGCACGATGTCCTCCGCCGAAGTCAACACAAACCGGGGCGAGGTCAGCCCGAACACGACCAGGCGATAGCTCGCGTAGCCGAGAGGCGGAAGCACCAGAACTCCCACCAGCGTCCAGCGCAGGAAGCGCCGCACGCGCCCGAAACGCCCCCGCCGCACCGGCACCACTCTTTGCCGCCGACGGAAGGGCGATTCCTCTTCGCCGTCAAGCTCTCCGGGCAGCGGGATTTCGTCGCTGTCTTCGATGCCCATTAGTGTAAGTCGACAGTTGACAGTTCACAGTCGAAAGTTGAAAGTCAGAAGCACAGCGCCCAAGCCCCTTACCACGTGGGTCACAACTGTCAACTTTTAACTCTCAACTTTCAACTGCTTTCTCCACACAATCACTTCCTCTTCCAGCTCGACCCGGTACGCCTGGAGCACTCGTTCGCGGATCAAATCCATCAACTGGAAGATGTCTGCGGCTGTCGCGGCGTGGCGGTTGACGATGAAATTCGCATGTCGCTCCGAGATGACCGCCCCCCCGACCCGCGTCCCCTTCAACCCCAGTTCATCAATCATCCTGCCGGCGGAATGCCCCGGAGGATTCTTGAAGATGCAGCCGGCGCTTTTCTCGTTGATGGGTTGCGAGGCGCGCCGCTTCTGGTTGCACTCCTTGATCTTCTCCAGGATTTCCGCATACGGGCGTTCCGGCAACTCGAGCGAGACGGAGAGAAGCACGTCGTCGGCCGCAAAGCCCGCGTGCCGATACTCGAAGCGCGCGTCTTCGGTTCGCAAGACTTCGACGTGTCCGGACTTGCCGCAAAAGAGCGTAACCGCGCGCACCACGTCGCCGATCTGCGTCCCGTAAGCTCCCGCGTTCATCCACAGCGCGCCCCCCACGGTTCCCGGGATGCCCACTAATCCTTCCATGCCACCCAGGTTCTGTTTGGCGCATTCCGTCACCGTGGTTCCCAGGTTGGCCGCCGCAGAGACTTCAACGCGGCGCCCCTCAAACTTCAAACCGTCCGGTTCGCGCACCAGTTGCAGCACCACGTCGTCCAGACCTTCGTCGGCGACCAGCAGGTTCGTGCCGCCGCCCAGCAGCCGCCAGGTAACCCCACGACGATTGAAGTACTCCATCAGCTCCGGCAGGCGTCGCGTCTCGCGGAGGCGGACCAGGTCGGCCCGCCCTCCGACGCCCAGCGATGTGTGTGCGCGGAGCGATTCGGCCGGGAACCACCGGGCGCCGAAGGCGGCCATCTGCTCTCGAATCCCGGCCTCGCGCGCAAGAAATGACATGACAACCTTTCTGACTCCCCGTAGTCTCAGCCGCCTGGCGTACTGTCCCTTCGCCCCGCGCCTCGCATCGCCTCACCGAGTGCCTCGCCCACCTTCCAGACGCTTCCGGCGCCGACGGTCAGAATCAAATCGCCGGGCTGCGCCTCTGCCAGCACTTCCCGGATCACGGCCTGTTCGGAGGCTGCATAGCGGGCGCGGTCAAATCCCAACTCGCGCATGCGCTCCACCAGCCGCTGGGAAGTGATGCCCGGGATAACCGGCTCGCTGGCGGGATAGATGTCCAGGACGTAAACCCGCTCGCAGCCGTCGAAGCACCGCGCAAAATCGTCCATCAGGAACTTGGTGCGCGTGTAGCGGTGCGGCTGAAAGATCGCCCAGAGGCGCCGGGCGCCGCGCAGCCGCGCCGCGTCCACCACCGCGCGAATCTCCGCCGGATGATGCCCGTAGTCGTCCACCACGGTGATGCCGTTCCATTCCGCCTTGATCTGGAAGCGGCGGTCCACGCCCCGGAAGCGCTCCAGACCCTGGCGGATCTGTTCTTCGGTGAGCTCCAGTTCCAGGCCCACGGCAATCGCCGCCAGTGCGTTCTGCACGTTGTGCCGACCGGGAACGCGCAGGACGAAACGGCCCACCGACTTGCCCTTCATGCGCGCCGCGAAGCTGGACCCCGTCGGGTGGAGTACGACAGCCTCGCCCGTGAGGTCGGCGCCCGGCTCAGTTCCGTAAGTGACCACGCGGCGGCGAACCCGCGGCAGGAGACTGCGAAAACGCTCTCCCCAGGGCGAGTCCAGGCAGGCGATGACGGCGCCGTAGAACGGCACATTGTTCATGAAGGAAACGAAGGCGGAGGAAATCTCGTCCAGGTCGCGATAGTGGTCGAGGTGCTCGCGGTCGATGTTGGTGACCACGGCGAGGGTGGGCGAGAGGTAAAGAAATGAGCGGTCGCTCTCGTCGGCTTCCACCACCATCAGCTCGCCCTTGCCCAGCCGGGCGCTCGAGCCGAAGGCGTCCAAGCGGCCGCCAATGACGGCGGTGGGATCGAGATTTGCCTCGGCCAGCATCACCGCAATCATGGAGGTCACCGTCGTTTTGCCGTGGGCGCCGGCCACGGCCACGTTGAACTTCAGCCGCATCAGTTCGGCCAGCATCTCGGCGCGCGGAATGAGGGGGATTTGCAGGCGCTTCGCCTCCACGACCTCCGGATTGTCCGGCGCCACTGCCGTCGAGGTAACCACGACCTGGGCGCCGTGGACATGGACGGCCGCGTGTCCTTCGGAAACCCGCGCCCCCAGCCCCGCGAGCCTCTCCGTCACCGGGGTGGCTTTCAAGTCCGAACCCGTAACCGCGTACCCCAGGTTGAGCAGCACCTCCGCGATGCCGCTCATCCCGATGCCGCCGATGCCCACGAAGTGGATGTTTCGGATCTTCCCAAGCATAAGAAAGCAGTTGCCCGTTGTCAGCGGTCAGTAGTCAGTCGCCTGCCCGTGACCACCAGCCGCCAGATTCTCAATCAGTTCCGCAATGCGTTCCGCGGCGTCCGGCCGGGCCAGGCGCTTGGCAGCTTGTTCCATTTCTTCCAAGCCGTGCGGATCAGCGAGCAAGCCCCAGAGTTCCCTGACCAGCCGCTCCGGCGTCAACTCGTCTTGCGGGAGGACTCGCGCCGCGCCCGCGCGCTCCATCGCCCGGGCGTTTTCCCGTTGGTGCTGGTCCGCCGCGCCCGGAAATGGAATGAGCAGCGCGGCCTTCCCTGCCGCCGCGAGTTCTGCGACCGCAGTTGCACCCGCGCGAGAAACGACCAAGTCAGCCCGCGCGAACGCCTCCGGAACGTTTTCGATGAACGCGTGGACCTCGGCCATAAGCCCTCGCTCCTGATACACCTGCCACACGGCATTATAGTCGCGCTCGCCCGTCTGATGAATGAATCTCACCCGCCCGGCCTCATTCGCCAAAAGCGGCAGGCTCTTCACCACGCAATCGTTGATGGCCGTCGATCCCTGGCTGCCGCCCAAAATCAACACCGTGTAAGGGGGAACGTGCTCCTTCGCCGGAACGGAGTCAAACCCCTTGCGAACCGCATGGCCCGTCAGGCGTCCCTTGGCACGGTAGAAACTTGCAGTCTCCTCGAACGCCACGGCGGCCAGGCGTACTACCGGGGCAAGCACGCGGTTGGTGAACCCGGGGACGGCATTCGGCTCAATCAGCAAGGTCGGAATATCCTTGAGGGCCGCTTCCAGCATGGCTGGCCCGGCCAAGTACCCACCTACGCCCACGACGACATCCGGTTGAAACTTCCCCATGATCAATGCCGTCTCGATGGCGCTTCTCGGCAACACGAGCAGGTTGCGCAGCTTTCGCCATCCCCCGATCCCCCTCAGCCCCGCCGCGGCGACGGTCCGCAGAGGAAAGCCCGCCGCCGGAATCACGCGAGTCTCCAAGCCACGCCCCGTGCCCAAGAACAAAATCTCGCAGTCGGCGCCGGCCGCCCCGCGACGCTTCGCGCGCGCGCGTAGCTCCTCTGCCACGGCCAACGCCGGGAAGATGTGCCCGCCCGTCCCTCCCGCCACCATGAGGACGCGCAGGGGCCTGACCTCCTCGCCCGGACGCACGCCGCCGTTGCCGGCATCAAGCCTGTCTACCTCGACTGGCGCTTCCCCGCTGGCCTGCCCGATTTTCACTCCCAGCGCGTCCAAAGATCCACCTAACCGGAGTGTTGGGAAATGCTCAGTAAGATGCCCACCGCGGTCAGGCTCATCAGCAGCGATGAGCCGCCATAGCTGACGAACGGCAACGGAATCCCTTTGGTCGGCAGCAAGCCCAGCACCACACTAACATTCACCAAAGCCTGCCCCACCAGCATCACCGTGAGCCCGACGGCCAGCAGTCGTCCAAACTCGTCCGCGCAGCCGCCGGCCGCCCGCAATCCTCGCCAGAGGATCACGCCGAACAACCCCAGCACGAGCACTGCCCCGACAAGACCCAGTTCCTCGCTGACGACGGCAAAGATGAAGTCGGTGTGAGGCTCCGGCAGATAGAAAAGCTTCTGCTTGCCTTCCATCAAGCCCATCCCGCCAATGCCTCCGGTGCCCACGGCAATGAACGACTGGATGATCTGAAAGCCCTTGCCCAACGGATCGGAGTAAGGATCCAGAAACGCCACCCAGCGCCGGTAGCGATAGCCGGAGTGAAAAATCAGCAGATAGAGCACCGGCATGGCCGCCAGCGCACCCCAGGCGAAATAGGCCAAACGCAACCCTGCGGCAAACAGCATCGCCGCCACGATCAGCACGAGCGCCAGGGAAGTCCCAAGGTCCGGCTCCTTCACCACCAAGGCCACGCTCGCCCCGGCCACCAGCCCGATGGGCAGCAGTGTGTGCTTCCAGTCGTTCACCGTGCCCCGGCGCAGACGAAGAAAATAGGCAAGGAAAAGTACCAGAACGAGCTTGGAGAGCTCCGATGGCTGAAAGCTCGCCGGGCCCAAGCGCAGCCAGCGGTGGGCGTTGTGGCTGCGGTCGGCGAATAGCACCACCACCAGCAAAATGAGCTGGAGCCCCAGCGCCGGAAAAATCAGGCGCGGCTCCGCCAAGCGCCGGTAGTCCAGGTGCATGGCCCCGACCATCACCGCCAGGCCGATCACCGCCCACACCAGCTGCCGGATCAAGAAGTAGTAGCTGCTTCCAAACCGCTGAGAAGCCAGCACCGCCGAGGCGCTGAAGACCATGAGAGCCCCGAACAACACCAGAACCACGACGGCTCCGAACAGGATTCGGTCGGATTCGAGTTGTCGGGCCATGCTCTCCTCAAATTCCCGGTAGCCGCCCCTGGCCGCCCGGGGGCTTGGAGGACGCAGGCTTGGCGCGCGCCGTGTCGGCTTCCTTGGATTCCTGACGGCCCAGCCCTCCATCCGCAGAACTGGCAGCAGTCCCGCTTGCCGACGACCGGACCTCAAACGGCAGGCGTTCGTCAGCTACGCTTTCGAGAGCCTGCAACTCCTCGGAAACCGGCGGCTCGATATCCCCTTCCGCAAAGGCCGAGGGAAGTTCCGTTTCCGGGTAAACAACCTCCTCGGCGCCTACCTCGTAAACATAAAGCAGCTCCGGGTAGCTGACTGCCCCCGCCGCAGGCTCGGCTTGCTCGACCGCGGGCGGATGCTCCTCCGTTGCTGGAGGCGACTCCAGAGCTTCTTGAAGCGCCGCTGGCTCGCCCGGCGCCGGCTCCACGCGGGGAGTTCCCACAGGGGCAGCCTGGGGCGTTGCGGGTTCGGCGGCCTCAGGAGCTGGCGTACTCTCTGCTTCCAAAGCTGCGGCGATTTGCGGCCCGGGCTCGGGCTGGACTTGAGGCGGAACAGCCGGGGGAGCGGAAACCAAACTCGGCGCCGCCACATCCTTTGCTCTCTCCGCCTCGGCAATGCCAACTTCGCGAGACAAGCGTTCGACCAACTCCTTGAACACGCGGCCACGGTGCTCGAAGTCCTGAAACTGGTCAAAGCTCGCGCACGCAGGCGACAGGAGAATCGCATCCCCGGGAACGGCCTGCTCAAATGCTTGCCTGACGGCTGTCTCCAGGTCTCCGGCGCGGATGAGTTCGGCGGCACCCTTCAGTTCGCGCGCCATCCGGTCGGCCGCGGCGCCTATCAGGTACGCCCGGCGCACCCGCTCTTTGAGCAGAGGACGCAGCGGCGCGTAAGGAGCGGCTTTGTCCTTGCCCCCCAGAATCAGATGCACCCCACGCTCAAAGGCCGAGAGCGCCTTGACGACGGCATCCACGCTGGTGGCTTTCGAGTCGTTGTAGAACTGCACACCGCGAATCTCGCGCACGTATTCCAGTCGGTGTTCGACGGCACGAAACTCCCGCACGGCCCGCCGCAACGCCTCGAAGTCCGCGCCCAGCACACAAGCTGCGGCCGCCGCCGCCAGCACATTCTCCAAATTGAATTCGCCCCGCAGCAGCACCTCCTGCGTCCTCAGGAGCACGCGTTCCAGATTCCCCACGCGGTAGAGGATGCGCCCGTCCGAAACAAAGAGTCCCGCAGGAAGATTCTGCTTTCGGCTGAAGTAAACCTTGCGGGCCGCGATGGCGGGCGCCAGGTTCATCACCAGGGGATCATCCGCATTCAAGACGGCGAAATCCTCAGCCGACTGGTTGCGAAAGATCTGCGCCTTCGCCCGCACGTAAGCCTCGAAGGACGGGTGCCGATCCAGGTGATTGCCGGTGAGGTTCAGGAGCACAGCCACGTGCGGCCGGAAGTTCTGGATGGTTTCGAGTTGAAAGCTGCTCAGCTCCGCCACCACCAGCGTATCGCGCGAGACCTTATCCACCGCGGAAATCAGCGGCACGCCGATGTTGCCGCCCACAAAGGTCCGAAAGCCGGAGGTTTCGAGCATCCTGCCCAGAAGCGCGGTGGTGGTGGTCTTCCCGTTCGAGCCCGTTACCCCCACCAGTTCCGCTTCCAGGAACCAACTGGCCGCTTCCACTTCCGGAATGATGGGGATGTTCCGTTGCCGCGCCACCTCGAGTTCGGGCAGGTCGGGCAGCACCCCCGGACTGATGACGATCAGGTCCTGTCGCTGGAAGGTTTCCGCCCGGTGCAAGCCAAGCTCTAGGCCGATTCTATGCGCCAGCAGTTCGCGGACGTCGGGCTGGAGCGCCCAAGGTGGGCGCGAGTCCGTGACCGTCACCCGGGCGCCCCGCCGGTGGAGGCAGTCGACGGCGGCGCGCCCCGTGCGCGCCAGGCCCACCACCAGCACCCTCTTCCCACGCACATCGGTCATGGGACTCCTCCCGACCGCGCCCGGTGGTTCCGGCGGAAGTAGCCTTCCAGGATCTCCGAGATCACTTCGGAAAGCGAGCGCCGGGCGCGCCGCGCCAGGCGGCGAGCGACAACCAGAGTCTCCCGGTTCAGCGTCAGGCTGACGCGGGTCGGATTACGGAATGACTTAGGCCTGGCCATAGCTCATTACTGCGTATTTTATGCGCAGAAACACTGCGCGTCAATCGATGATTGAAGATTGATGATTGCAGGAGACCGAGCGCCGGATTGCCTATGGCCGCCAGGTTCTTTCTCAATCCTCGAGGGCCCGCCATCGTCAATCATCTCAACTTCAGCGTGGTGAGCGCGAACAGCGCGAACACCAGGGCCGCAATCCAGAAGCGCGTGATGATCTTCGATTCCTTCCACCCCAGCAGTTCGAAGTGGTGGTGGATGGGGGCCATCTTGAACACCCGTCTTCCCCGTAGCTTGTACGACCCCACCTGAAGGATCACCGAGAGCGCTTCCATCACGAAGATTCCCCCAATGAAGGGCAGCAGAAGTTCCTGCTTGATGATCACGGACACGGTAGCGATGGCGCCGCCCAGGGCCAGCGATCCCACGTCCCCCATGAAGATTTCCGCCGGGTAGGCATTGTACCAAAGGAAGCCCAGGCTGGCCCCCACCATCGCGCCGCAGAAAACGGTCAGTTCGGCGACCCGCGGCAGGTGCTCAAGATCGAGGTAGTCCGCCAAGACGGCATGGCCCGCCACGTAGGTCAACACCGTCAGCGCCGAAGCCGAGATGATGACGCAGCCGATGGCCAGCCCGTCCAGCCCGTCTGTCAGGTTGACGGCGTTGGACGATCCCACCAGCACCAGAATCACAAAGATGAGGAACGGAAGGAAGGCCAGCGGGTAAGTCCAGACATTGTTGAGAAAAGCCGAGATCAGGAAGTCGGGCCGGAAGCGCTTGAAAAACGGAAAGGTGAGGGTCGTCGAGTACAAAGCCCGCGCCGAGAGGAATACCAAGCTCACGCCGAAAATGAAGCTGACCAGAATCTGGAGCAGAAACTTCGTGCGCGCCGTCAGGCCGAGGTTCTGTCGCCGCCTCAGCTTCTGGTAGTCGTCCCAGAACCCGATGCCCGCGAAAGCCAAGGTGACGGTCAGCACAAACCAGACGAAGACGTTGCGCAAGTCGGCCCAGAGAAGCGTGGGAACGACCACGCAGAGGACAATGAGCACGCCGCCCATGGTCGGGGTTCCCGCCTTGGCGTGGTGCGACTGCGGGCCGTCCTGGCGAATGTACTGGCCGACCTGAAACTCCTTGAGCCTCCGAATCAGCCACGGCCCCAGCACCAAGGCCAGAAACAGGGCCGTCAGGCTCGCATAGGCGGTGCGAAAGGTGATGTAGCGGAAAAGGTTCAGCAGGCGGAACTGGTCGTGGAATGCGAGGTAGAGGTAGTAGAACATTTGTCCTTACTCAGCTCGCGGGCTCGGCTTTCGAATTTGCCGGCAAACGGCTCTCAGATGCTGCGAGCAATTCTTTTACCTTTTCTAAGTGTACCCCGCGGGAGCCCTTCAGGAGGAGAACATCGCCCGGCCGGAGGAGGATTCGGCAGAATCCCGCGGCCTCCTCGGGGGTTGAAAAGAAGCGCCTGCGCTCGGCCGCCAGCCCCCCTTCCTTGGCTCCCTCCAGGAAGAACCGGGCATCGCCCTGCACGGCCAACAGCCAATCCACGCCTCTTTCGGCGCACTTCCGGCCGACCTTCCGGTGCCACTCCGGCGAGGTGGGCCCTAGTTCCAGCATCTCTCCCGCCACCACGATCCGCCGCGCTGCTTCGGGCCAAGCTGCCAGCGTTTCCAGCATTTTCTCCATGGCCACGGGGTTCGAGTTGTAACAGTCGTTGATGAGAGTAATCCCCTGGGGCAGTGTAAGAATTTCACTGCGCTGAGGTAAAGCTTGAAAATGGGCCAGGGCTTGCTGAAGGTCGGCCAGGGGGATTTCAAACAGGCTCGCGGTGGCGAGGGCAGCAAGCGCGTTTTGGACGTTGTGGTGTCCCGGCAGGGACAGGTGAAACTCGCCGTCGAGCTTCGGCCCGCGCACCCGGAACCGGCTGCCACCCGCACTTTCAAGGTTCACGTCGAGCGCCTGGAAGTCGGCTCCCTCCCTGAACCCAAAGGTTACCACGCGACCCTTGAAGCCTTCCGTGAACCGGAGAACCCACTCGTCGTCGTAATTCAAGACCGCGGTTCCGGATAAGGGAAGGTTGTCAATCAGTTCACGCTTGGCCCGCGCGATCGAATCAATCGAATCAAAGAACCGCAAGTGGACAGGAGCGACATTGGTGACCACGCCTATCTGTGGCTCCGCGATTCGGGTTAGGAGCTGAATTTCCCCCGGCGCGGACATGGCCAGTTCGGCCACCGCCACGTCGTGCGTGGGCTCGAGAGCCAGCAGCGTCAGGGAAAGCCCGTAGCAGTTGTTCAGGTTTCCGAAGGACTTGAGCACGGAAAGGCGCTGACCGAGGGCCGCCGCCGCCATTTCCTTGATGGTGGACTTCCCGGTGCTGCCGGTAATGGCGACGAGTTGCCGCCCCCACTTCCGGCGCACGGCCCGGGCGAGCTGCTGAAGAGCCTCGGTGGTATTCCCGACCGGGAGAAGAACCTCAGCCAGCCACGGGGGGCGGGCCGCGCGGAAGGCGTGCTCGACCACGGCGCCGACCGCGCCGCGCTCAAAAGCCTGGCCGACGAAGTCGTGGCCGTCAAAACGCGGACCGCGGATGGCAAAGAAGAGTTGGCCCGGAGCGAGGGTGCGGGAATCGATCGAGTAGCCACGTGCCGCCCGCTCCGGAACCTCACACGAGGTGCCCAGGATGACCGCCACCTCGCCCAGCGACAATTGCATCTCTTGCCCACTCTTGCGAGGCGTGCGGACATGCCTTGCTGTCCGCTTACGCCCAGAGAAAACTCTAACCTCGGACGGAGTTTCCCCGCTGGTTTGTCGCCGCCTCGGGGCGGAAACCCAGCTCTCGAAGCAAGCGCCTCGCCACTTCCCGGTCATCAAAGGGAACCGTCCGATCCTTCAGAATCTGATAGGTCTCGTGGCCTTTGCCCGCTAGGACCACTGCATCCCCTTCCCGCGCCTCTCCCAGCGCCTTGCGGATTGCCACCTCGCGGTCCACCTCCGTGACGTAGGGCTTACCCGTCTTCTGCAAACCTACCAGGGCGTCGTTCATAATCATGATCGGGTCTTCGGTGCGGGGATTGTCGGAAGTCAGGACAACGAAGTCACCCAGGGAGCCTGCTGCCTCCCCCATGAGGGGCCGCTTCGTGCGGTCGCGGTCGCCCCCGCACCCGAAGACCACGAGGAGCCTTTCGCGGGTGAGTTCGCGAGCCGTTTTCAGAACGTTGCGGAGCGCGTCGTCCGTGTGGGCGTAGTCCACCACCACCAGGAAGGGCTGCCCCTCGTCGATGCGTTCGAAGCGCCCGGGCACGGCCGCCAGGTTGGCGATGCCTTCCTGGACTTTTTCCGGGGCAATGCCCAGCCCCAGCGCGGTCGCCGTGGCTGCCAGGATATTCGCCAAATTCGCCCGACCCACCAGAGGCGAGTCAATCTCCAAGGCGCCCTCCGGCGTCGCCAGGGTGGCGTGCAGGCCGGCGGGCGTCTGGCTGAACTGCTTTACCTTGACCTGGGCGGCGGAGTTGAACCCGTAGGTGATGCGGCGAGGGTTGGGGATATCCAGGAGCCGGGCGGCCCAAGGATCGTCCGCATTGATTACCGCCAAATCCGGAGGCGGCGTCCCCAGGCCCTCAAACAGACGGCGCTTCGCCTCAAAGTAGTGTTCGAAGTCCTTGTGGTAATCCAGATGGTCGCGGGTGAGATTCGTGAAAACGGCGGCCGAAAAGCAAAATCCCCACAGGCGTTCCTGCGCCAGGGCGTGCGAGGAAGCCTCCATCACCGCAGCCTTTCCGCCCGCCGCGACCAGTTCGGCAAAATAGGAGAGGAGATCCAAGGATTCCGGCGTGGTGTTCAGAGCGCCCAGAGTTCGCCCCCCCAAGCGATACTCGATGGTGCCGAAGAGTCCGGCGGGAATCCCACCGGCACGGAAGACACTCGCCAGCAGGAAGGCGGTGGTGGTCTTGCCGTTTGTACCCGTAATGCCCACGAGCTGCAAGCGCGAGTCCGGACTACCGTAAAAGACCCGCGCCGCCTCCGACAAAGCGCGGCGGATCTTCGGAACACGAATCCACCGCGTGGCAAGCTCAGCCGTCGCCGCGCGCTCGCTGACTATAGCTACCGCGCCACACTGCAATGCTTGAGGAATGAAGTCGTGCCCGTCGGTTTCTTCACCTTGGATGGCAAAGAATAGACTTCCCGGCTCGACACGACGGGAATCGTAAGCGAGAGAGGTAATCCCTTGAGCAGCGTCGGCGCCGATTTCCGGGCTCGGCACTCCCTGGAGGAGCTCGCCTAATTTCATCGCCCACTCGCATTATAGCACTTGGAATCTCGAGGGTTGGGAAAGGGCACTCGTCGCCGCAGGCGCAACTAGCGTAACCCGAACCCCATCCCTCAAACTCCAAACCCCAGGCGCGTTTCACCGCGCAAAACGGACCCAAACACGCGACCCCGGCGGCACTTGCGCTCTCACGGGGGGCATTTGCTCGACGGCCAAACCGGAACCGCGCACATTGAGCTCCAGCCCCAGCTCCTGGCACTCCTCGGCCACGCGGCGCAAGGCCAAACCCGAGAAGTCAGGCAGGGTCAGCAGGGGAGCGTCATCCAGGATCATGGTCCCGCGCGCCGCCAGCGCCGGAGGCGGCGAAAAGGAAACTGTTTGAACAGGTGGGGTGGCAACCCCGAGCGGTTCAGGTTCCGAAGGAAGGAATCCCACCTGATCCCCTCGTGTCTGGCGAGGAGACCCAGCGGGTGCGGACGAAGCAACCTGAGGCCACCGGGAGGGATTGTCTTGCGGCACGTTGAGATAACCCAGAGTCTGCTCTGCGATGGACCTGAACACCGGGGCTGCCACCTCGCCACCGTAAATCGCCCCCACCGGAGAATCGATGACCACCAGAATGGTCACCGCCGGTTGCCCGACGGGGGCAAAACCAACAAAGGAAGCTGTGTAATGCGATTTCGAATAAGTGCCGGAGGCATCGATCTTCTGCGCCGTGCCCGTCTTGCCGGCCGCTGAATAGCCTATGGGGCGGGCCTTCACGCCCGTGCCGCTCTCCACGGCTTCGGCCAGCATCTCCTTCATCCGCTCGGCCGTTTCTCGGCCCACGACGCGCCGCCCGACCGCCGGCGGAGGCGGATGGTGAGTACTGTCCAGGAACACATCGCGGACCACGCGCGGCTGGAAGAGAATGCCGCCGTTGGCAATGGCCGAGTACGCCGAGGCCAGTTGCAGGGCAGTCACACCCACTTCCTGCCCCATCGAGATCTCGCCAATCGAGATGCCCGACCAGCGAGCGGGCGGCTTGAGCAAGCCGCGTTCCTCGCCGGGCAATTCCACCCCGGCCTCGCTGCCGAATCCGAAGCTGCGGATGTAGCGATAGAGCCGCTCCTGGCCCAGCCGCAGCCCCAGCTTGATCGTGCCCACATCGCTCGAATCGGCCACCACTCGCCTGACGGTCAAATCGCCGAAAGGCTTGTGGTCGTGTATGGCATGGCCGGCGAGCACGATGCTGCCGTTCTGGCAGTTGATGACCTCCCGCGGGGTGGTGAGCTTCTCCTCCAGCGCCGCCGAAACCGTGACGATCTTAAAGGTTGAGCCCGGCTCGTACACCCACGCCACGGCGCGGTTCAGTCGGGCCTCCGGCGGGCTGTTGCCGAACTCGTTGGGGTTGAACGTGGGATAGCTGGCCAGGGCGAGGAGTTCGCCGGTTTGCGGGTTCGCGACGATGACGCTGCCGCCGGAAATCCGCCACCTCGCCGCCGCCTCGGCCAGCGCCTTCTCCGCGATGTACTGGATGTTTTCGTCCAGGGTCAGGACGACGTTCCTCCCCGGCTGCCCTTCGCGCTCGGCGGAATGAAACCACTGGCGGCGGGCGTCGGCGGCGATCAGCACCCGCCCCGGCGTGCCCTTGATCGTGTCATTCCACTGGTATTCCAGCCCGGCCAGGCCGTTGTCATCCAGACCGACATAGCCTAGGACCTGAGCCGCCAGCTCGCCTTTGGGATAGAACCGCTTCATTTCCTTTTGGAAGTAAACGCCGCTCAGGTTCATGTCCCGCACGCGCGTCGCTTCTTCAGGTGAAACCTTCCGCTTCACCCAGCAGAAGGAGCGAAAGGCTTTGAACTTTCCCCGCAGGTTAGCCTGGTCCAGCCCCAGGGCGGGCGCCAGCAGACCGGCCGTCATTTCGGGATTGGGAATCTCGCCGGGCACCGCAAAGATGGAGTCCACCGCCAGGCTCATGGCCAGAGGATGCATCTGGCGGTCGTAAACCACGCCGCGCTTGGGCGCCACCTCAATGGTTCGCTGTTGCTGCCGTTCGGCGCGCGCCAGCAGGTCAACGTATTGAATGATTTGCAGGTGATAAAGACGCCCCACCAAGGCAAGCATCCAGAAAGCCAGGAGCGCGCCCAGCAGCAGGGTGCGGGTGAGCGTCCCCGAACGGGAGGTGCTTGCCGACCGAGCTTGGCGCTGGCGAAGACGCATTTAGGGCTCGCGAGGTAGCTCTTCCAGGGCGGGGGCGTTGCGCGCGAACTCGGAGCTCCCCCTCTCGGCTGCGCCGCCCGTCGCGCCGCCCACGCGAATCACCTGCTGCGGGGCGGGCGAGGCGAGGCCCAGTTCGCGCCGCGCCAACGTGTCGATCCGTTGCGGGTCAGCCAGCGAGGCCTGCTCCAAGCGGAGCTGGTGGTTCCACTCCTCCAGCCCCGCCCGCTCGGCCTTGACCGCCTCAATCTGATAGCCGTCCCGCACGCATTGGAAACTCTGCCACGCCACATGCAGACCAAAAAGAAAAACCAGCACGCCTAGTCCCAGCAGACAGAAACATTCACGGCGCTTCTCCCGGTCAACCTCGCGGTGCAAACGAGAGTTGTCGATGCGCTTGACAAAGTAGATGTCTGTGAAGCCCGCCCGGCCACCGGCCGGCTGGGTTCGCAGACGCCGTTTCGCTTTCGGGAGTGCTACGGCAACTGTGGCCATGTCTTTGGGGGCTGGGTTCTGGGGGCTGGGGGCTGGATTTTCTCTAGCCCCTAGTCCCTAGCCCCTGCTTTTCAATGGCGCGCAACTTGGCGCTGCGCGACCGCGGGTTGGCCCGCATTTCTTCTTCGCTCGGGCGGACGACCTTGCGCGTCAGGACTTGAACCTGGCTTTCTCGCTGCCAGGCCTGGCAGGCGCGCTTCACCAGCCGGTCCTCCAGCGAATGGAAACTCAGCACCACCAGCCGCCCCTGCGGCGCGAGAACCTCGAGCGCCTTCGCGAGGAACGCTTCCAGGTTCTCGAGTTCCCGGTTCACAGCCAGACGCAACGCCAGGAAGGTGCGCGTGGCCGGATGAATTTGGTGGAGGCCCGCCCGGGAGGGGATGGCTCGCGTCACCACCTGCGCCAGCTCGGTGGTTGTTCGAATCGGGCGGGCCTTCACAATAGCTCGCGCTATCGAGCGCGAGTGGCGCTCTTCCCCCAACTTGAAAATAAGATTGGCTAGGTCTCGCGCAGAGCTTCGATTCACAATCACTTCCGCCGTTGTCTCTCGCCTCGGGTCCATCCGCATATCGAGCGGGCCTGGCAAACTGAAACTGAAGCCGCGTGAGGCATCTTCGAGTTGCATCGAGCTCAGGCCGAGGTCGGCCAGCAGGCCGTCCGCGGGCCGTAGCCCACTGGCGGCATGAAGCGCATCGATCTCAGCAAAATTCCCTTCCTGCACGATCAGCTTCTCTCCCAAGTCTCGCAGGCGCTCGCGCGCCACAGCCAGCGCCGCCGGGTCACAGTCGATGCCCAGGAGCTTTCCCTGCCCCTGCTGTAGAACCTTGAGAATTTGCTCGGCGTGTCCGCCGGCTCCCAGCGTCGCGTCGATGTAGATGCCATCGGGCCGAACATTCAAGAACTCCAGCGCTTCCTGGAGGAGTACCGGGCGATGCCTTGCTCGGGGTTCGGGATTCGGGATTCGGGGTTCGTGATGCTTGACTTCTTCGTCATCGGCCACCGTCTTCCATTCCCAAACCTGAAATTGCTGAACCCAAATCCAAAATCAAAAATCGCTAGATTCCCAGGTTGCTCAGCGTCTGCTGGTCGTCGTCGGTGAACGGGTTCTGGTCCAGCTGCTCGCGGAAGCGCTCCATGTTCCAGACGTCGAGGTAGTTCAGGTAGCCAATCACCGCTACTTCGCCCTTCATTACCGCCGACTCGCGCAAGAGCGAAGGAATCAGAATCCTTCCCTGCCCGTCCATGCGCGCCGTCTGACCCCAGTAGTTGGCGCGGTCCAGGAATTTCTTTTTCGCCTTGTTCATCGAGGGCAGCGCCGCGAGCTTCTCTTCGATCTCGCGCCACACCGCAAACGGATAGACGCGCACCGACTGACCATCGAGACTGGTCACGTAGAAATCCGGGCCGTAGTTCTCGTCCAGAAACGTCTTGAAGGCCGTCGGGATCTTCAGCCGCCCCTTGCCGTCCACCGTCGCTGGGTAGTTGCCGCGCAGCATCGCTGAGTTAAACCTTCCGAAGCCCCAAAATCACGTTCAGAACTACACCTGCTTCTACTTTCTTCTACTTTCTACCACTTTTATCCACGGACTATAGGCGTGTGTTTGGGGCTTGTCAAGGGTTTTTTTCAATTTTTTTAAGGGGTTACAGGTGTAGGACAAGGCCACTGCCTCTTGTGGACTTTCCCACAAAAAACCACAAGCCATTGTGGCCAAAAAGTCTCCTCAACCGCCGCCTCGCGCCCCTGCGGGAGGGCCGAGGGGCACGCGGCGTCGTTTCGGGCGTGGCCCGCCCATATCTTCCCCTTGACAAATCGGCAGTTATATGCTACAATGCTGGCCTACAATGGAGCCGGCGTCACCCGTGCCCCGCCTCAGGAGAGACCCCCCATGCCTTACGAACTTACCCCGCGCCGCCTGGCCGCCGCCCGTGAGAATCTCCAGAAAGCCTGGGTGGCCAGCCGGGCGAAGAAAGCCGCTCGGCCCCTGCGCCCCAGCGCCCTCAAGCATGGCTTCTATTCCCTGGACCTCCGCCAGAGCATCATCCTGCTGGGCGAAGACGTCCGGGAATACGACGCGCACCAGCGCCGCCTGGAGCGGGTCTTCACGCCCCAGAATGCCGTCGAACGGCGGATCGTGCGTCGCCTGGGCGAAGCGATGTGGCGCCTGCTGCGCACCTATCGCACGCGCGGCATGATTCAAACCCGCAAGTTGCGCCGACTCTTGGAGGCTTCCGCCGCCTCAGTTCCCCTCGACGTGGACGGGACCGTCGATCTGGCCATGAGCCTGGTCGATCTTTTCCTCGACGAGGATTACCTCCAGCAGTGCATCCGGCGCCTGAAGAACCAGATGGAACGCCTGCTGCGCATGTTCCTCACTTGGCGAACGGGCACGGACCAAGGCTTCAGGGTTTATTCCCACGTTCGCATCAGGGATTGGTCGCACGTCCTGCGCGAGCCACGGCGCGCGGTGGGCGCGAGCTGAGGGATCGAGCTGCCAAACGGCAAGGCGGAAGCAGAGGCTTTTGCACTCCAAAGCGCATGGCACAAAAACCCGTGCCGCGACTGCGTGCTACAATTCCCGGCCATGGAAGCGAATCTTGCCCGGTACTACGACGCAGTCATCAATTGGGAGAAGCGGCTGGCGCGGGAGATGCCACGGCTTGAGGAGCTGGCGCGCGCGGCCGGACCGCGTGTGCTGCTGCCTGCTTGCGGGACGGGTGCGCATGTGGTGGCCCTGGCCGAGCGCGGTTTTAAAACGCTGGGCTTCGACGCCGACGCGGCGGCGCTCGAAATCGCCCAGCGCAAGATCAACGCGGCTGAAGCCTCGATTGCCGCCGCGGGAGGCGAGGCGCGGCTCGCGCACTTGAAGATGGAGGACGCCGGCCAGCTCGGGCCGCACTACGACGCCGCGTTCTGTTTGGGCAACGCCCTGCCCGGGCTGTCCGAGCCGGGGCAACTCCTCGCCGCGTTCCGGGGCGTGGCAGGGGCGCTCAGACCCGGCGGATTATTCTTCACGCAGAATCTCAACTACAACCTTCGCTGGCGGGAAAAGGCGCAGTTCTTCCCCGTGCTTTCCGGAGAGACGCCGGAAGAAGAAGTGTTGCTCGTGAAATTCGCAGATTACGAAGCCGAGTTCATCACCTTTCACGCGATGTTTCTGGCCCGGCCCAAGGCGGGAGGCGCGTGGCAGTCCGAGGTGAGGACTTCACGCCAGATTCCGTTGTTCCGCGAACGCTTGGAGGAGCTTCTCCGCCAGGCGGGATTCGGCAACCTGCAATTCTGGGGCGATTACGGGAAAACACCGTTTGATGAGGCGAAATCGAACGACTTGATCGTTCTGGCAACAAAGGGTTCGTAAGGGGGTTTCGCTTTTCGCTTTTCTCTTTTCGCTTTTCGCTTTTCGATTTTCGCTTTGCGATTCTGGACGAGCTTCGACACTTGACTTTCGACTTTCGCCTCTTGCCTCGTGCTTTCCGCCGAGCCCGGACGCGAGTGCGTCGGCCCGCCGCAACCAGGCATAGTCACTCTTCGGTCTCGGGCATCTCCTTGGAAGGTTGGGTGCTCGGGCCCGCCGGCAGCAGGCGACCTAGCCGCACCAGCAAGTCCCGTTCCTCGGGTGAGAAACCCTGAGTAAGCTCCTGGCTGGCAAGAAGGCGTTGCCGTTCTGCCGGTGGAAGGTCACGCAGGCGGCGAAACGTCTGCATGATTTCTTGGCGGCGTTCCGGCCCCAAGCGCTGCCACTCGGGGAAGGTGGCGCGCGCCTCCTGCCGCTGCGCGGGCGTGAGGCTCATGAAGATCTCCTCCCGCTGGCGGATGCGCTCTTTCGCCTCCGGCGTGAGCGTATTCCACAAACGCAGCCGCTCGCGAATCATCTGCTGGCGTTCGGCAGGCCAGCTCTGGAACCGCTGGTCGTTAGCCAGAACCCGCTCCTGCTCTGCGGGCGGCAGCTCGCGCAAACGCTTGAGGAAACCCGGCCCGTGGCGCTGCAAGCCCTGGCCGCGAGGCGTCGTCTGGCCCATACGGCGCCCGGATCGCCCCCCAGAACCACCCTGCCCTCCCCGACCCCGCGGGCCTTGCGCCAGGGCCAAGTCGGCAGCAAGCACCAAAGCCAGCAGCAGCGCGGCCAAGCCAGCCAATCTTCGGGTTGTCGTCTTTCGTTTAGTTGACAATCTTCTTCCCTCTCGCCGGCAGTTCTGAGAGAACGTCGAAGTTCGCCAGCAGGTCGTAGTCCTCCAGGACCCGCAAGTTCTGATACAAGCTTAGCTCATCTTCTTCCGCCGTGGCCGCTGCCTGCGGCTGGGTGACGGCAGGCGGCTGAGCCTTCGCCAACGGCTTCGGCTGAGTCTCCGGCAGCACCGCCCGCGCCGGCTGCGACACCTGAGGCGACTGCTGCCGGGCGACCGGCTGCGGGGCCTGGGGAGAACGCCGCAGCAAAAGGACTCCCAACACCACCAGCGCCATGACGACGGCGGGCACGAGTAGCTGCGCCCAGCGGAGACCGAAGAGCGGGCGCGCCGCGCGTTTCTCCCCTTCCGCGGCGAGGGCGGCGCGCACGCGGGCATCAAACCACGGCGAGGGCTCCGTGGGCTTCCACTCGTCGAGCACCGCGTCGAGTTGGCGGAACCCTTCCGCGACAGCCCGGCACGCAGAGCACTCGGCGAGGTGCGCGCGCACCTCGCTCTCTACCCGCGCTTCGAGCATCTGGTGAGTGAAGGCAAACAGTTGTTCTCGCTCCACGCATTTCATACTTGGCCCCCTTTGAGCAAAGGCTCGAGGCGCCCGCGCAGATTCTCATAGGCGCGAAATAAAAGGGATTTTACGGCGCTTTCGGAGACTCCAAGGACGTGCGCGATCTGGCGGTAGTCCACTTCCTGGTACTTGTGCAGGATCACCGCTGCCCGCTGGTTCGCGGGCAGGGCTTCCACAGCTTCGCGTATGACTCGCTCCCGGTCCGAGTCGACGAGCCGCTGCTCCACCGTGGGCCGCGAGTCCGGAATCTGCTCCACCTCCGAATCCCCTTCCCTTACTTCGCCTTCGCTGTCGGCTGGCGCGCTGCTCCCCTTCCCTTTCCGATCGCGAATCGCGTTGAGCGCCAGGTTCGTGGCAATCCGGTAGAGCCAGGTGGTGAACTTGGCCTCCGGCTGATAGCGGTGCCGCGCCTGATAGACGCGCAAGAAAGCTTCCTGCGCCAGGTCTTCAGCCAGAGCCCGATCTCGAACCATTCGGCAGAAATAGTTGACCACGGGGAGGCGGTGGCGATGCAGCAACTCGTCGAACGATTCTGCGTCGCCGCGACGCACCCGCAGCATCAGCTCCAAGTCGTTGTCAATGGCCATCGTTGCCACATCATATATAACACCGGGAAGGGAAAATAGTTGCGGGGAATCACTCGGGGCTGGGGGCTAGGGACTGGAGGTTAGGGATCAGGCAAAAGCCGCCGCGCTCGAAGACGAACGCTGCGCTACAATTATTCAAATGGCAAACAAAGAAGGACTCCTCAAGATGATAGAGCGGTTGAGGGCGGGCGCAAAGGATGCGCGCGCTCTGATGGCCGAGACCGTGAGCCTGCTCCAGCGTGAGCGGCCGCATTACAACTGGGTGGGTGTGTATTTGCTCGAAGGCGAGGAATTGGTGCTGGGGCCGTTTGTGGGCAAGCCCACGCCGCACACCCGCATTCCGCTGGACAAGGGCATTTGCGGCGCGGCGGCCTCGAGCGGCAAGACCGTCATCGTGGATGACGTGAACACCGACCCGCACTATCTGGCCTGTAGTCTCGAGACCCGCTCGGAGATCGTGGTGCCCATCGCGCGCGCGGGGCACGTGTTGGGTGAAATCGATATTGACAGCGACACGCCGGCGGCGTTCACGGAAGAGGACCGGAGATTGCTCGAGGCGGTGGCCGAGGTGCTGGCACAGAGACTCGGGTAGGGTTCGTTGTCAGTTGTCAGTTGTCACTTGTCACTTGTCAGTTGTTCGTTGTTTGTCGTTGGTTGTTCCCCTTCCCCACATTCACTCGCACACCTCGCGCAACGGACTGAGAAGCCCTGGGCTTGGGTTCAGCCTTCGGCAACAGAGGCTTGTCGTGGTCGCAGGTAATAAAGAAGCGCCGCCAGCGCCAACCTGACCAGCGACCGCGCCCAGAACCATGACGCCGGATAGAACGGGCGAACGTCCAGCGTGTAAAGAGACAGCAGCGGTGTAAACGCCAGGATGCACAGGCCCACGATGAAGGCGTTGATGATCGCCACGTTGCGCACTGGATCGCGGTAGGCGAAAAAGAGCATGAGGCTGAAGGCCAGCGTGGCGCCGCCCAATTCCTTCACCAGGAAGACCAACAAGGTGGTGATCTCAGACTCGGGAGGGTGCAAGAACAGCCGCAGGAGGAGCGGCTTGCTGCTGAAAATCATCACCAAGCCTCCTACGGCGACAAGCAAAGAAAAAGCAAGCAGGAATATCCGCAAGACTCGAAAACGCGCGTCTGTCATGTCATCAATTCTCCCTTCGTCATTATCGTGGCCTCAGCCGGCCAGGGCAGCGCGTCTAAGCGGACTGCGCCCAGCCACGGCAAGAGCGGGGTAAAGAACCCAGGCCGGGATTATACGACGAAAAGTCAACATCAGCAAAGCTTGCCGTGCCCCTCAGAGTTGCCTCGGGCAATCAGTCCCTGGCGTTAGGTGAAGCACCACACTACGTCGAGTAGGATCTTCAC
>Ga0315282_10004063_pt1 | contig 25768 bp, 20 predicted proteins | sample YL17G07_20_MG_FD_203693 | JGI IMG/M metagenome (GOLD analysis project Ga0315282, IMG submission 203693) | Sediment microbial communities from Yellowstone Lake, YNP, Wyoming, USA - YL17G07_20 | ecosystem: Environmental > Aquatic > Freshwater > Lake > Sediment | place: USA: Wyoming | collected... | reverse complement strand
CGAAGCTTTTGAGCCGAAAGAGGCCAAGCGCATCGCCGACAAACTGGAGATCCATCACACGCCCAAGCATGGCAGTTGGCTCAACGTTGCCGAGTGCGAGTTGAGCGTGATGGGGCGGCAGTGCCTGGAGGAGCGGGACCCGAATGACGTCTTGGCGGCGCGGTTCACCTACTCGCCGGGCTACATAGACGACGTAGCGGTGCAGGAGCGCGACCTGAACGCAGACGGCGATTTCGCCGACACGAACGAAGTCGTGTACTACCACTCGAACACTCTCTTCAGCGTCTACGCCTTGAGCGACTCGAGCGGGTCAGTGATCGAACGCTACAAATACGATGCTTACGGCGCCTGCACGGTGCTGGATGCCGACGGCTCCGTCGACGCAGACGGCCTCTCGGATGTCCAGAACCCCTACCCCTTCACCGGACGCAGGCTCGATACCGAAACAGGCCTGATCCAGTACCGGTACAGGAGCTATTGGCCGACTCTGGGTCGTTTTGTCTGTCGGGATCGAGTTACGAACGTGAACCTGTTCGCCTATGTGACGGATGGGCCTACGCGATCCGGCGATCCAATGGGGCTGCAGGAGAGTGTTGCACTCCCCGAACTTCCGCCTCTCGTGGACCCAAACAACCCGAACAACGATCCCTGGGTTGGATGCAAGGGAGTCAACGGATGCACGCCGGACCAGGTCACACGGGTACAGGACGCTGTAAACTACGCCTGCAGGGCATTGAAACAGTTTCTGGCAGACCTCAAGAATCCGCAGAAGATTTCAGCAATTGTCCAGGCGTGGACGAATCCCAAAATGGGAGGAGAGTGCTCGCAGCTCTTGGACAAGAAAGGGCCCGGCGTGGATGACGGAATCATGACCATCGTGACTCTCGGCGCGGTCACCACGTGCTGGCTTGGTTTGACGCCAAGGTGCGTTGACGCCAACGACGAGAGGTGCAAGAAGAGGAAGGACGAGGAGGGAGAGTACGCATATGCGTACTCATACCTCACGCCAGACTGGGGGCCAGGTACGGAGCTTCGAATATGCCCCGGGTTCTTTCAGGGCAAAAAGGGAGAGCACAGCGCTGCTGAAGCAATGTCGATCTTTCACGAGTTCATGCACTTCGGCGGGGCGCATGACTCCGGGCCCGAGTACGGCACACCGGAGGAACTCTCCGCGGACCGTATTGCACACTGCATTCTGCAGTGGTACCTTTGGAACCACGAACACTATCAAAAGCCACCTGGTCCCCCACAGGCCGATGGCAAGCCGGGGGCAGAGTAGAGGACCGAGCTCAGCCCGTTTTAGGGCCGAGCCTCTTGCTCCGGAGGCTAACATGGTTAGGATCTGGCCTTTCTTCCTGTTGATGTTGTCACTTCTGTTGTTGTGCGGGTTGCTCGCCCTGCGGTCTGAGCACGTAGTCCTGCGTGCAAGCAGGGCTGACATGGACGTCGTCGCGGGCAGACACCGCTACCGGAGTTACGTCCTCGGTCTCAAGATCCATGATGCCGTTAGGGAGACAAGCCTATCGAAGGTGTACCGCGAGGTCATTGGCGATCCGCCTCCGCCCCTCTGGGTGTTCGCGAGCAGCGAAGAGGAACTGCTATCCGGAGCGTGGCAAGCAGCAGACGGCTGTGTCTCCGCTGAGAGCGCGGGCAACTTCATGGCACGTCAGCTTGACGCGTTTTTTACCCCGGATGCAAGGAAGGTCGTCCTCACCAAGTTCTTCGGCCTCCTTCGAGACGACGCTAGGCGAGCTTGGGAGTATGCGATCCAAGTCTCTGAGTTTGTCGTGAACTCGACGAAGGGGCAGATTGGTTTGAATGACCTGCCACCATTCATGGCCGAGCCGAAGGGGCCTTGATTTCCAGGCCTCAAGTTCTAAGTTCTGGGGACACCATCAATACTGTTCGGCACGGAAATTGTTGCAGGCCCGGGGGACTTGATTTCTGCCTTGCCCCTGACTTAGCCTTCGTGCATGGCCCAAGACACTGAAGCCGTCGAGCGTCGTAAACCCGGTCGGCCTCCCAAACCGTCCCTGGAGGTTCATGACCTTCGGGGGTTCAAGTTCTTCAAGCGCCTCCGCAGCCTCCTCGACGTGCTGCATTCCTGTGCCCCGCATCCCAACCGCCTCCTCCATTTCGACGAGTATGCGGCCGCCGTCCTTTTCTACTTTTTCAATCCGGCCATCACGAGCCTGCGCGGCGTTCAGGAAGCCACGGATTTGGAGAAGGTCCAGAAGCGCCTCGGCATCCATCACGCTCGGGACGCCCACGGCCTGCCCTGTCGCGGCTCATTCTGCGAAGCCACCACTGCATCAAGACGGGGCTATGTCACCGCTGCCGGGCCGTCGAGTGCGCCGGCCACTTTCAGTAGGCACGCGCCGCTCCCGGGTCGCAGCTTCGTATTTTCCGCGGGTGACCAGGCGCCTCTGCGTCGGCAATGAGCGGCGCGCCCAGCAGCTCCTGGCGGCGTGACGGAGCGTTGAAGCAGGGCGTAGTTTTTCTTGACGCCATAGGGCAAATACTGGTACTATATTGAATGTTGTGAAGTTGGAGCGCGCCTGGCACCAGGCGTCTCGCCTGGCAGGCGCCAGGGGGCGGCGTTCAAGAAGGCTACATGTGGGAAGGCGTCTCAGAGGTTACCTTCAACTGGTAGAGAATAGGAACTCACCATGCCTGCAAAGCGTTCGGCTTCGGGATGGAGCAAGGAGAGGATCGCCAAGCGCATCAAGGCGCTCTACAAGCAAGGCGAAGACCTGTCGTACAACCGGATGGCCCGTCAGCAGCAGGGCCTCTTAGCGGCGGCCAACTATCACTTCGGGAGCTGGGCTGAGGCGGTCAACGCCGCGGGGCTGGATTACGCCACGCAAGTTCGCAAGATCCCCAAGTGGTCCAAGGAGAAGATCGTCAAGGCGATCCAGGACGCGCGCAGGAAGGGGGATGATCTCTCCTGGACGAGCGTGACGAAGAGCAAGAAGTACTCGGCGCTGGCGTACGCGGCCATCCGCGACAACCAGTTCGGGAGTTGGGACGCGGCGCTGGCGGCGGCAGGGCTTCCGCCCGCACGGGTGCGGCGCTACGAGGCGTGGGATAACGAGAAGATCGTTCGGCGCATCAAGGAGCGCTCGCGGGAGGGCAAGGCGCTCAACTCGAAGAGCATGCAGGACGAAGACTCGAAGCTCTTCAACGCGGCCCTGAACTACTTTGGCGGCTGGGACAAGGCGCTCGAGGCCGCGGGGATCGCGCCGGACAGGGTTTACAAGCGCCGCCGCTGGAACACCGACCTCATCAAGAAAGAGATCAAGGCCCTTCATAAGAAGGGCGAGGACCTGGCGGCGCCGAACATGCGGCAGAACTACTCCTCGCTGTACAGCGCCGCGTGCAAGTACTTCGGCACCTGGACCGCCGCCCGGGAAGCCTGCGGCATACGGAAGAATTACCACAGGAAGAAGTAGCCGCGGCAGCGCGAGGGGGTCAGAGCCACTGCACCTTAGATAACCCCTGTGGCTCGAGCTTCGCGACCAGGTCCGCCGTGGCTGTTTCGAAGTCAACGGCCGCATGGTAGCGCAACTGTGCGTTGTACGTCACGCCCTCCGTATCCCAGTCAACGGTATAGTCAATAACATCGAGGGCGTGGGCTGCAAGCAGCGCGCGAATCTCATCCAGGCGCGCGGCCGGACGCAGGAATGACAGCGCGAGACGCACGTACTGGTCTTTGGCAGCGATCCGGCGCTCCAGGCGGGCAAGCACGTGGAGCGCGAACAGGGCAACGGCCGTGGTGAAAACGGCCATAAGGAGATAGCCAGAGCCGACGGCGAGCCCGATGGCCGCGGTGACCCAGATGCACGCGGCGGTGGTCAGGCCGCGGATCTTCTGCCCGAGCACGATGATCGCGCCCGCTCCGAGGAAGCCCACGCCGGTGATGACCTGCGCCGCAATGCGGGCGGGGTCGGCCCGGACGACGCTGTCCCCGGTGTACTGGCCGGCGAAGAGTTCCGGGAGCCGCAACGAGACGAGCATGATGAGGGCGCAGCCCACGCAGAGCAGAATGTGCGTGCGCAGCCCGGCGGCGCGCCCGTGCAGCTCACGCTCCCACCCGATGGTGCCGCCAAGCACCGCGGCAAGCAGGATGCGCGCGAGGGGGACGTATTCCGCGTTAGCGATACCGAACGAGCCCAGCAAGTCCGTCGCTGTTCCAAGCACGCTTATCGAAGTCATCGTTCGCCCCCTTATCTTAATCAAAGACGTGCGTGCGGCTATTATACGACCGTTGTGACGCGGCGCAAGGCCGTCGCGGGACGCCGCGGCGACGTGATTTGCCCGGTCTTTCGCCAATCTGGTAGAATCGAACGGAGTTCTATTGACAGGTCCGGAGAAGCTTGGAATGGCGCGTCAGCGTGTGACCGTACGACAGGCCGTGGTGTGGGGACTCCTTTGCGCGGCGGGGTTGGCCGTGGTGGTGGCGCTGTCAGTCACGTCAGGGCGCACGGTCAGGCCGCCGGCGGCAGCAGAGGCGGGACAGGCGCCGGCCGGCGGGCTACCCCCAACGGCCGGGGAGGCTTCGGGCGCCGGCAACTCCTCAGCGGTCGGCGCATGGGCGCAGTACCGCCCGGCCGCGGACATCATGATCCGGGCCGAAGAGGAGGTGGAGCTGCGCGGCTTGATGACGCTCGAACAGGGTCCCGACAATAAGGGGGTAGTCGGCGCCGCCGGCATCAGCGGCCAGGCGTCCGGCGAGCCCCCAACCGTGAAGTATGTGTGGTGCGAGGACGACGGCCACACGCGGGCCGGGCCAGGTGCGTCAGACCCGGCGGCGCCGCAAGAGCATTCCGCCGTATTCGAGTTCACCGTGCCCGAGACACGCACGTACTATCCCTGGGCGCGCGTGTGGTGGGAGGACGGGTGCGGCAACTCGATCTTCGTCATCCTGGAACGCAACGGGCAGAAGGTCCAGGAATTCGTGGTTGAGGACGGCACCTTTCAGTTTTGGCACTGGCTGCCCGTGACGGGCGAGGGCGGCACGCAACTCGAGAAAGGGACATACCGGCTGATAGCGAAGAACCGGGAGGACGGGGCGCGCCTGAGCCGTGTGCTATTCTGCGCGAGGAGCTACGCGGTCTACAAGCCTGAGACACCGGAAGGCTGAGCGCGATGGCAGACCAGCCTGAAAGCGGCGCGCGTCCGCCGGACCGGCGCTACAGACACCTTCCCGCCCTGACGTGGTCGCTCCTCGCGTTGCTCACCATCTACTTCCTGGTCTGGTTCATCTTCTACCGGCCGAGCACAGAGGAGCGGCTCGAAATCGCCTCGTTTGCGGAGGCCTTGCATCAGATCCCCCGAGACTACGTGGAGCCAGTGGACCGCGCTACGCTCTATCAGGCAGCGATGAAGGGCATGATCGCAAGCCTGAAGGACAAGTACAGTTGGTATCTTTCGCAAGGCCAGTTGTCACGGCTGCTTGATGAGACAAAGGGCGAGTTCGGCGGGATCGGCGTTGTCCTCAGCGCAACGGACACATTGCCCGTCGTGGAGGAGGTGATTAAGGATGGGCCGGCCGCGAAGGCCGGCGTCGAGGCGAATGACGTGCTTACTACCCTGGACGGCGAAGACGTGAGCGGCCTGCCTCTTGACAAGCTCTCCTCTTTGATCCGCGGGAAGCCGGGGACGACTTTGACGCTGGGGGCAGCGCGGGGCAGCAAGCCCGAGAAGCTCACCTTCACCATCACCCGCGAGACCATCCGCGTGCCGGACGTGAGGTCGGAGATGCTGTCCGACGGGATCGGACTTGTCCGACTGACGGCGTTCGACGAGAACGCCGGCGCCGACATGCGCAACGCGCTGACGGAATTGGTGAAGAACGGCCTGAAGGGGCTCATCATAGACGTTCGCGGGAATCCCGGCGGCCTGGTCAAACAGGCGACCGAGATCTGCGACCTGTTTCTGAACTCGGGACGCATCATCTCCCTGAAGGGCAGAGACGCCCGGCCGGAGCCGCCGGTGGATGCAAAGCCGGGCGCCGTGGTGCCCGAGACGGTGCCGATCGTCGTGCTGGTGGACCACGGGACGGCGAGCGCTTCGGAGATCCTCTCCGGCGCGCTTCAGGCCAACGGGCGGGCGACCGTCGTGGGAACCGGCACCGTCGGGAAAGGCGCGGTTACGGCGATCATGCCGCTTCCGGATGGGTCGGGGGTGGTCATGACGGTGGCGCACTACGAGTTGGCAGGGGGCGAGGTGATCCAGGGCAAAGGCATCAAGCCTGATGTGGTCGTGGGGGAGCTGCCTTCGCCTCCGAAGGACCTGGATCCGGCAAAGGCGCGGGAGTGGTACCGTAACCAGCACGAGAAGGCGAGGAAGGAGCAACTCGACCGTGCGGTGGCGATCCTCAAGGAGAAGCTGGCGAAGTAGAAGGGGGGCGCCCGCGTGGACCTGACGCGCACGAAGATCGTGGCGACCGTCGGGCCCGCGAGCGGCAGCCCGGAGATGATCCGGCAATTGATCGGCGCCGGCGTAGACGTGTTCCGGCTCAACTTCTCCCATGGCGACCACGCGGCTCACGAAGCGTATATCCGCGCGATACGAGCGGCCGCCGTCGAGGCCGACGCACCGATCGCTATCATGCAAGACCTGCAGGGCCCTCGCATCCGAACGGGGGCACTCCGCGGGCACGAGCCGGTCGAGTTGGAGGAGGGCTCGGAGGTCGCTCTGCGTCCGGGGGCTTTTGAGGGAGATGCTCGGACGATAGCTGTGAACTATGAAGGCCTTGTCGCGGACGTGAAAGCCGGCGACACCATCCTGCTCAGCGACGGCCTGTTAGAGTTGCGCGTGACGAGCACAGACGGCGCGGAGGCGCGCTGCCGTGTGAAGACGGGAGGAAGGTTAGGTGAGCGCAAGGGCATCAACTTGCCCGGCGTGAACCTGAGCATCACCTCGCCCACTGAGAAGGACCTTGACGACCTGCGCTTCGGGATGGAGCACGGGGTGGACCTCGTGGCCCTGAGCTTCGTGCACACGGCGGACGACGTGCTGCGGCTGAAGCAGGCGCTGCGGGACCACGCGTCCTCAGGCATAGGCCAGCCCGATATCCCCGTCATCGTCAAGATCGAGAGGCCGGAGGCGGTTGAGAATCTGCACGCGATCCTCCGCGCGGCGGACGGCGTGATGGTGGCGCGCGGCGACCTCGGCATTGAGATGCCTCCCGAGGCGGTGCCGGCAGTGCAGAAGAGGATCATCCGCATGGCAAACCGGCTGAGCCTGCCTGCCATCACCGCTACACAGATGCTGGAGTCCATGGTGAGCGCGCCCCGCCCGACGCGGGCCGAGGCGAGCGACGTGGCCAACGCGATTCTCGACGGCACCGATGCGGTGATGCTGAGCGCGGAGACCTCAGTAGGGCAGTATCCCGTCCAGGCCGTCCGGATGATGGACAGGATCGCGCAGAGGACGGAGCGACTGAGGCAGGAGGAGCGGGCGGCTCCCGTGCCGGAGGTCGAGGTGGTCGGCAACCCCGGCCAGCACGCACTGGCGACGGCGGCTTGCGGCGTCGCGCGGGAGCTTAAGGCGGCGGGCATCGTTGCGTTCACGCTGACGGGCAGCACGGCGCGCTACATTTCGCAGAGGCGGCCGGACGCGCCGATTTACGCCTTGACGCCGAACGAACGCACGTACCGTCGGCTGGCACTCTTGTGGGGCGTGCACCCCATCATGCTCGGGGTGTTCCAGAGCACCGACGAGATGATCGAAAGGGGGCAGAAGCGCCTGTTAGAGATTGGGCTTGTCAAGCCGGGGAGCGTGGTGGTCTATGTCGCGGGTGCTTCGACGAATACGCCCGGCGGGACGGACATGCTGAAGATACACCGGTTCTGACAGCGGCGAAGGCAACGGTTCACCGCAGAAGCCAGAGGACACAGAGGACGGCGGGGATAAGCTGGGAACCACGACGACACGACGACGGCAAAGGTCTCAACACGGGGGCAACGGAGGCGCGCCGGCTCGCCGGCGCGACACGGAGGACGACGAAGGCAGGGCTGGGGGACGCGACGACACGACGGCAACGGTTGAACGCGGAGGACGGCAAAGGCCGGGCGGGGGCGAAGACGAACCGGAAACATACACCGCGGAAAACAAAAAGCATGGATTTGCACCGTTTGATCCTCCGCTGGGTCGAGAGGTCGAATCTCCATCAGCCCTCGACCTCGTAGAACTTCCTGAGTTCTGCCTTGCGCTCTTCGGTGAGGTTGTCGCCGAAAGCTTTGAGGACGACCTCATAGCTGTCGCGAAGCGAGGTGCGGGGGTTGCCGTGCGAATTGCGCAGTTTATCCGCATTGACCCACGCCACAGCACAGTCTGCGTATAGCACAAACCGGCCGCCCTGATATAGGCCTCTGCGGCTGTATGCGATGATCGCTTCGCCCGGCGTGGAGACAGGAACTGCGCCGACGTACTCGTAACTGCACCTCGGCCCTCCGGGGCCTACCGGCGCAGGGGTCTTGTCTGCCGGATCGAGCAACACTTTGGGCGAGTTGAGGTAACCTTTCTTCAGAAGCACCTTAAGGTCTGGCGGGTACCCTCCGTAGCTGTCCTTGCGGTAATCAATGATCGCAGTGCCGATCTTCTCCAGGTTAGCTATGCTAACGGGGAGCTGGGGCGTCTCCCGCGCCAGGCGCAAATAGAGATGAAACGTGACGCCGAATGCCAGCGTTACCGCCGATGCGGCAATGCCGGCTATGGCGAGCCCTTTTCCTAACAATCGGCCGTTGCTGCGTCTTATACTTCTCAGCCCGGCAATTCCCAAGAATAGGCCGGGGATGGAGGTAAGGCCGACGAAGGGGATGCCGCTGACGCCCAGAATGAGGGAGATACTCGCAAGTGCGCTGGTCTTGCGGATCTCGCCGTCTTCGGCGGGAGGCATGGCCATGGGGTTGCCGCAGGAAGTGCAGGACTGCGCGGTATCAGCGTTTCGCACGCCGCAGGAAGGGCAGTGCATCTCGGATCCCTCGCTCCGGGGCCGCGGTTCAGGGCCGGGTTTCCCCGACTCTGAATGTCCCCTACGGACGCAGGTTACGCGGAGGGGGCGGTGATGTCAAGGCTTTGCGTGGCTGTCTGAGGCCGCTGGAGGGACGCAGGCCACGCTCAACTCGCCTGCGGCCAGCTACGTGGCGGCCTGGGCCCGCCAGAAGGACGAGCGGGTATACGTGGCACCCGAATGCAGTGGGGCATGTCCGGTTGGAGATCCTCACGGCCGCCCATCGGCGGTCCACGGTACCACGGATAGCTGGGGGCTCCGAGGTCACTACGGAGCCAGGGACTGTCGCGGTTGGGACGAGTCCGCCTTCCCGAGATCCCTCGTCCGCCTGAGGCGGACTCGGGATGACGCGGTGCGTGGTGCCCGGCAGTACCCTTTGTTGGAAGCGTTCCCCCGGCGAGGATGCTCCTTCGCTGGAGCTTCGGAGCAGAGGCGGCCGTGGGGTCTCATGGGGACGGGCGCGGGAAGTGCACCGATCAGTCTTCGACCTCGTAGAACTTCTGGAGTTCTGCCTTGCGTTCTTCGGTGAGCTTGTCGCCGAAGGCCTTGACGACGACCTCATAGCTGGCACGCAGTGAGGTACGGACGTTGCCGGCCGGGTCGGCCAGTTCACCTTCGGTGACCCAATTGGCGCTCATTCCTGCGTGGAGGACGTTACGCCCCTCAGCATAGAGGCCCTTGCGCGTATAGGCAATGATTGCGGTCCCGGAGGTTGTCTTCGGGATCGGCCCCACGTATTCGTAGCTGGACTTCAGTCCCTTGGGGCTAACGACGATCGGCTGAGTGTCAGATGGCTCCACAAAAGACTCAAGCCACCTGGCATGTCCCCCGTCCACCAACGACTGGAAGTCCGGCGGGAACTCGCCCCCATGGCCGTTGCGGTACAAAGCGACTGCCAGGCCGATCTCCTCTGTGTTCCTTGTCGTGGGAGGGTCAACGGTCGGCGGCGGGAGCTGCGTTTCGCGGCCGAGCGCGGTGAAAAAAGCGACCAGAGCGCCAAAGTATAGCCTGGTGGGAGCCTGAGATACCCGTACCGCGTCGTAGTCCTCACAGGTCGCCCTGACGCGCAGCTCTGACGCCTCTCGATAGAGCGAGAGCGCTACCTTGGTGCCGGCTTCGGACATTGGATAACCCTCCATGAGGAGGCGAAGATCAGCCCAAGCCAGCGCCGGCACGGGACGGTCGCCGATGACCGCGCGCAATGGTTTGCGGCCATTGTCGGCGTACCAGTCCAGGTACTTCTTGACGGCCTTGGGGCTGCCGCCGACGACGATCCTGTTGTCACGAATCGCGTAGAAGATGCTCGCCTGCGACAACTTGACCATCGGCACGCCATCGAACGTTGTACCGTGGGACGTGCGGCCCAACAGGGCAAGGCTCAGGTTGGGGGCTGAGGCTTCGAATGCCTGTGGGTCCTTCAGCAGCACGACCGCCGTCCAGTCACCAAGGCTCATAAGACTGGCGGGCGGTGCCTCGGGATAGTAAACGGCTGCGCCGCTGCCCACCTGCGAGAAAAGCTGGTCGAAACCGAAACCAAGGCGTTTCTCGGCTTCAGTCAGCCTATCGCGCAAGGTATGGTCGCTGGCAGCCTCAGCACTCTGGACGGCGAGGTCGCGAATTCCGCCCAGGAACGCCCCGGCATCCCCCCAGCTCAAGAGGAGAGCAGACGCCGTACCGGCCGGCACGTCCTGGGCTATTTCGAGCCGCGTTTGCGGGATGAGGCGAAGAATGCGGGCGTCGTCTCCCTGGAATGTGAGCACCGCCTCCGAGCCGGATGGGGCCTCAGGGCGCCGGCACGTCACAACGGCGTACCTGGCATGGTTAAGTCCCGATACAGTGCAGAAGGCGTCGAATCGTTTACTCAAGTCGGCCGGCATGTGCTCGCCTAACGCTTTGAGGAGCCCCGGCATGGCGACGTAGGCCCATGCAAGCGGCGCGTCAACTTCGTCGGCGATGGCCTGTGCCTGGGGCTCGGCGGCGCCGGCAGGGGGCCTGATGCCTCTGGCCGCAGCCCCTCTCGCCTGGGCGAAGGCGGGGTCAGATGCGAGGGGGGCAAACGCCGCTGCGCCCATATTTGCACAGGCATCGGGAGCGCCCACGATCAGGAACCGGCCCGTGCCAACCACGCATGCCTTGCCGTTCGCCAACCTGGCGACGCCGTCAGGGGCTTTCTCGGCGCTTTGCAGGAGCGCAGCAGGCCAGTTCGCGTCGTCAAAACTCAGGACGAGGAGCGGCGAGTCTTGTGCCCATGCCAGGGCGATGGTAAGGAGGTGGGGCGCGGCTTTCTCAATTGTCCCGGGAGCAAGGCTGAGCACCTGGTTGATGTAGCCAAACGGGGATTGCAGCTTGGCCGTCGCTAAGCCCGCCACGGGCGGCATTGCAGCGGCATTAAGGATGCTCTGCGTTGTCGCACGGCTGAGTTCAACGTAGAAAGGGGTGTCGGCGGGAACGACGGAGGCAGGGTCCGGGCCAGCTCGCGACTCTGAAACAGCCGCTTGGGCCGATCTATCGAGGGGCACCCAAAGCGCTACCAGGAACAGGCACAGGGCGATGCGGCGCTTGACCACGTGAGTCTCTCCAACCTGGGCTGGGTCGGTTGCTCTGCGCCGTACGCTACATCCGTGGAGCCCGAATGTCAAGACACTGTTGCCGGCCCGGACGGGGAAGAAGCTCCACGAGGCGCGCGGCCAAGGCCGCGCACCTCACGCCCCAGGGTGATAGTTGGCTACGACGCCGCGCGAGGCTACTTGCCCATGTCGCGTAGGTTTTTCAGGCACTTGGCGACGCATTCGAGCGGCGGCACGCCGGGAACCTCATATTCCACGATATACCACTTGGTGCCGCCCACCTTCTCGCAGAGGCTGAAGACCGTGTCCCAGGGCACATCGCCCTCGCCCAGGAGCGCCTGGGGATTCGCCTTGGAGTATTCCTTCAGGTGTATAGTCATGCTGCGGCCCGGGTAGCGCTCGATGTAGGGGACCGGGTCGGCGCCACCGTGCATGGCGTTGCCAAGGTCCAACTGCATGAGCACCTCCGGCGTCGAGTTGCTGAACAGGATGTCCCAGGCCGTTGAGCCGTCCATCGGCTGAAAGTCGTGGGCGTGGTTGTGATAGCCGGTCCACATGCGGTGAGGCTTGAGGTTCGCCGCGACGTCGCTGAACTGCTTTGCCGCCTGGACCCAGCCGGCTTTGTCTTCCTTGCGCAGCGACGGGCAGATGAGGTACTTGTTGCCGAGCACGCGGTTGTACTCGATCGTCTTTTCGAGTTCGGCGCCGAGCAAAGTGTCCATGCCGATGTGGGTGCCCGCGGCCTTAAGGCCGAGCTTCCTGAGCATTTGCTTCAACTCTTTGGCGCTGCGCCCGTGATAGCCGGCGAACTCGACGCCTTCGTAGCCCATGTCTGCGACAGCTTCCAGCGTGGCCGGAAGGTCTTTGGCACAGTCCTGCCTGACCGAATACAACTGCAGCGCGATAGGGATGCGAGCCATGCTTTCCCTCTGCCTATTAGTGGTGGAACTCGGACGCGGGCCGCCAACGGCCGAGTGTGTATACCACTTCGCATGGCTGCGGTCAAACGCGCCGAGCGGGAGGCGGGACACCGTTTGCGGAGCCCTCAGTTGCGCGCTATGATGGGGCCGCAGTGGTCGCGGGCTGCTCGTTCATCTGACGCAGGGACGGCCGATGGCCAAGTTCCATATCCTCACATACCACCGCGTGGGTGTTCCGCGAGCGGGCACGTGGGAGCGAGGCACGGTGCCTCCGGCGCGGTTCAGGCGGCAGCTCCGGCTGCTGCGAGCCCTTGGCTTTGAGTTCAGCCCGCTGGGTGACGTTGTGGGCTGGCTCGCGGGGAGGCAGGGGCAAGGCAGCCGGCGCGTTGCGCTGACCTTCGACGACGGATACGCGGACGTTTACGGGCACGCATTTCCGCTCCTGGCGGAGGCGCGCATCCCGGCCGTGATGTTCCTTGTCGCACAGAGGCAAACGGACGAATGGGCGCATCCGCACGGGACGGGGCACTTGCCGCTACTGAACTGGGCGCAGGCTCGCGAAATGGCTGACGCGGGGGTAACTTTCGGGAGCCACTCGCTCACGCACGCTCGTCTCACGGAGTGTGAGGCGGAGCGCCTGCGGGCCGAGGCAGCGGACTCCAAGAAGCTCATCGAGGACGCCCTGGGGCGTGAGGTCCGGCATTTTTGCTATCCTTACGGCGCATTTGACGAGCGGGTCGTCGAAGCTGTTCGCGGGGCAGGGTATGCGACAGCCTGCACGACGGTGAAGGGCACGGTGCGGCAGGGGGCGGACTTGCTGCGGCTGCCCCGGCTGACCGTTGGAAAGAGGATGGGGGCGTTGCGGTTTCTGATGCGGGTGCTGGTGAGGCACTGAGGCGGGCATGCCCGCCGCGGGGCTCAATCCCCGTGCGCGAGGAAGGTGATGCCCTTGATGGCCTTCACCCGCCGGTAGCTGCCGTAGTACAGGGCGGGATCGCGGCGGCGACGCGCGGGCTGCGCCGTCTGCCGGCGGGGATCGAGGGTGTGGTCGAGGTGGCAGGTCACAGCCTTGTGCCAGAGGCTGATGCCCGGGCAGCCCAGGTTCCTCAAGCGGTTGCGCAAGTCGGAGTCAACGCTCGCCATGCCGTTGTACGCCTCGTCGAAGCCGTCCACGTCCAGCAGGCAGCGGCGGTCGGCGGAGAAGTTGGCGCCCTTCATCTTCGGCTTGCGTCTCCGCCCCAGGAGCGAGTGGAAGCTATTCTGGATATGTGTCCAGTAGAGCTTGAGCCTCGGGCGGAGGGTCAGGAAGGCCTCATGCGCGCCTGCGGCCACGGACTCGGGGCTGAGTGCCATGCTTTGCTCGATGTTGAGGTACACGCATCCGGCGGTGGCGAACGAGCCCTCGCGGAACGCGCGGCGGTGAGCCGAAACGAGGTTGCGGAAGGGCACGCAATCGCCGTCGGCGAAGATGATCTGGAGGCCCTGCGCCGCTACGATGGCCTTGTTCAGGATGCGGGCCTTGCGGAAACCATCGTGAGGCTGGGTGATGAAGGCGACGCGAAACGGCGCGCCGAGGGCAAACGCTTCCGCCTGATTGCTCGCGTCCTGGTCGGAGCCGTCGTCCGCGATGATGAGTTCGAAGTCGAGGTCGTCCTGGGCCGCAAGACCGGCGAGTGCAAGGCGCAGCGCGTTCGGCTGGTTGTATGAAGAGAGGATGACGCTGATGCTGTGCTTGGGCACCTTCAGCGGCTCCTCACAGGGGAGGGAGGGGGCCCCGCGCGGGAGCGGGCGGACGTCTCGGCGGGGGCTACTGGTCGCCCACGGGCGCGCCCTCAGTTCTTGCAGGCGGTTCCTCTGCCTTCGCGGCCGGCTCTTCCGTTTTCTCTGCTGCGTCGCCGGCCTTCTCAGGCGCTGCGGCAGGCTCGAACACTGCGTTCAGCTTGTCCACGTCCGCCTTCGACGCCACGTGCACGAAGCCTGTGACGGGCCCTTTTGCATACCGGTTGCCGTTCTCGGTCTCGTTGCCGATAACGACCTGCTTTCCCTTAGTCGTCTTCTCCTCAAGCTCAACGGTCAGGTACGGTTTGTCGAACCCGTACAGGCCGGCACCTTTGTCAGAGTAGTCAGCGACTGACAAGGCCGCAAAGTTCCTGAGAAGCCTGGCCGCTCCCTCGACCGCGGTTGCCATTTCGGGCGCCAGTGCCTTCCCGTCAGAGTCAGTCCACGCGGGCTTCGCGCTGTCATAGACGAGCTTCACCGTCTTATCGCCCTTGTGAAGAGTCATACCCGTCAACTCTGATGCAGTGTAGATCTCCTTGGAGGCCAGGTTGCCGCGGCAGTGGACTACCATGTACTCGGGCAGCACGAAGACGCGCTCGTCATCAGCGAGCTTCGCGTAGAAGCCTTTGGCGGGGCTTTCTGTAGCTGTACCAATGAACAGCGTGCGGACGCGCGGCTCGGCGGCGGGCTTGCTTTCGGGCGGCTTCTCAATCTGGGTTTTGGGCGGCTCGTAAGTCACCTTCACCGTGGTGTCCGGCTTCTGGAGCCCGAAACGCGCCAGGTCGTCTGCCTTCTCGGTGGCGAAGGCTTCGGCGCGCAAGTGTGCGAAGTAGCTCACAATGGACTGGACGGCCGACTGGTCGGCCTTGCCCTCGACCGGTTCCAGGAGCCCCCAGCTTGCGGCCTTCGTGTCCCACTTGCACCTGAAGCGTCCGGCCTGTCCCTCTGTAAAGATCTCCACTGCGTCGGCCTGCGCTTCCTGAAGCACCAGCCTGTCCAGGAAAGCCACGCGACCGGCGGCCAACTTGTCGAGATAGTCCTCTTTCTTCAGGGCGAGGACCGCCAGGTAGGAGCCGCGCATGGCGTGAACCGTTCCGTTCTTGTCGTCGGCATCACCGAGCGTGATTTGCGCGAGCGTCTCGTCGTTGGCTTTCTTCAGTGTCACCACACGTCGCTTCCCTTCGGACAGGCCGTAGGAGTCCAGGTCCTCCGCTTTGTCGGCGACGAAGGTCTGGACGCGCGCCTCCTTCAAGTCGCGGAGCAGTTTGTCTACAACGTCATTGTCGGCCGTCGTGGCATTGTCGCCCGTTATGCGCCAGTTTGCGCCCTCTTTCTTGAGCGTCACGGAGCCGGCAGGCGCGGTGACTGCCACCTGCGATACGTCAGGCACTTCGAACTTCGCCACGGTCTGGCTCCGGAGGTCCGAGGCCTGCTTGCCGAGGTCGCTCACGAGCGACTCGGGCACGCGCACTATGGGCAATTCGCCCTTCAGGAGTGTGTAGTAGTGCGACCCATCCGCGTCCTGATGGCGCGAGAAGATGACCGTCTGAGTCTTTCCGCCGCCTTCGATGCCCACGGTGAGAACGGGCTTGTCGAGCCCGTAATCGGCGGCCTTGGTTGGGTCGTCCACGATGAAGTCAGCGGGACCGATGCGGTGGTCGTAGAGTTTGCTGGCTATTGCCTCGACTTTGTCTGCGTCCGCGAGGTCCTGAAGCGGCTTCAGGATCTCCCATTTGTCGCCGGTCTTGGCGCACTCGATTTCTGAGGCCGGGCGGTTGTCCGTTTCGGCAACGGCCAGGGCGACCTTCTTCAGGTCCAGCCCCGCTATACGGGGCGCCAGGTTCTTGCTCCGAAGCGTGGCCAAAGTGACCGCCGCTTTCCGCGCCACATCTTTGGCGACGGCGTAGACGCCTTCTTGACCTTGCAGGGCGACGAAGACCGAGTCGCCGAGAGGGGCGTCCTTGCCGACCAGGATGGTCCACGTCCGTCCGGCCGAGGCCGTGATGGCCACTTTGCGGACCGGCTTGTCCATGCCGTATTGCGCCAGCTCGAGCGGCTTCCCCCTCTCCGCATAGGCTGACGAGACTTTCTGTGCGGTCTCAAACTTGTCGAGGATGCCTTCGACTTCCCAACGATCCGCCGGGACCTGGACCGGCTCGGCGATACGCCACGTGCCGTCTGCGTCGCGGCGGCAGACGAGGCGTTTGTCCCCTTCCTCGATGGCGAGCGATTGAGCGTCCGCGGTCTTGAACTCGGCCAGGAAAAGCTTGCGCTGCTTGCCGAGTTCCTCGGAAGTCGGCTTCCTCGACAGCGAGTATGCCACCACTCCTGCAATGGCGACCACTACGAGCAGCAGCAGTGTGGACTTGTACCTCACGCTCAGATCGCCTCCTAACTTTGCCTCGTGCTCTTGCCAGGTCGGCCTCGCCGCGAACGCCCGACCACAACCTGCTATCTCCTCCGCATGACCCACACGGCGATGCCCAGGATTATGATACAGGCCGGCAGGCCCCCGATGAAGATGTACCGGGCAGCGGCGACCTGGCTCTCCGAGACCTGCACCTGGCTGAACTCCAGAGTCTTCGCAGGGATGCCCAGCATGTGCAGCCTGCCCACCATCCAGTTGATGCTGTTCTGGAGAAGGTAAAGGTTAGCGGGGGCGTCCTCGAGAGCAACGTTCACGAACGATAGCGAGCTGCCGAGCACGACGAGCTTGGGCCCGGTCATGCTGTCCATCCACTCCGGCGGGATCGGGCCTGCCTGCGGGGGCATGCGCGGCGCCACAACGGCCCCAACCACCAGAGGCGGAGCAACGTCCTGGCCGGCGTTGTACTGGGCCGGGGTGCGCGAGTCAGGCTGGAAGTTTGTCTCGCCCCAACTTTGTACCTGGGGGCCTGGAGGCCCGGAAAGGAGCTTTAGCGCCTTGGGCGGCGCGTCGGGTGGCGACTCAGCCACCTCCAGGGGGCACGCGAACTGAAGAGCCACGGTGTAATTCCGTAAGTCGGACGTGATCTGGTGGTCGGCCATTCCATCGCCCGAGACTGGCACGTCGGGTCTTGGTCGCATGCTCACCACTATCTGACTGCCGGTGATGCCGACGATCTCACCGCGCGCCGTGACACCCACCGCATCAGTGCGTGCGGTGATCCCATAGGGGGCGAGCAGGCTCTGCACGTTGCTCTGCGTCCTGGAGACGACCTTCGGGTCAATGAGTATAAGCGCGCTGCCGTTGCGCGCGTCGAGGTAGGACTTCAGGGCCTTCAGTTCAGCGTCCGGCAGGGGCGTTCTCGGACCTGCAATGACCAGCGCGGCACAATCCTCCGGCACCGACTCGACGGCGGATAGATTGAGCGGTTTGGTCTCGTAGTTGTCCCGCTGAAGGGACTTGGCGAAAAGGGACAGCGAGTTTTCCGCTCCGGGCATCGCGCCGGCCTCACCCGGGGCCATCGGATTGGGCTCCGGCCCCTCGAGCGGCCGCTCACCGTGGCCGGTCAGGAAGTAGACCGTGGCTCTCTTGCCCGTGGTCAGTTTCGAGAGCGCTGTGGCAAAGGCATCTTCGCCCGTGAAATCCAACGCTTCATAAGGGGTCGCTTTGAGGGTCTGGGTAAGCGGGACGATGGCGTGCGATTCCGTTGTAGTGAACGTGACGGCGAAGTCCTCGCCGCTTTCCCCACCGAGGCGCTGCCGGAGTTCCTCCCATCTCTGCCTGTCCTCCGGGACCATCCAGTTCAGTTCGCGCACCGTGATGTGGCTGCTGACCGCCTTGAATTCATCGAGCATGTCGCGCGTCTCATCAATGGCGCGCTGGATGCCCGGGTCGGGCTGAGGCGCGTAGACGATTGTGGCCTCCACGTCCCGGTCAAGGCCCCGCAGGATGTTCACGGTCTTTGAGTGCAACGTGTACGTCCTCTTGCCGGTCCAGTCCATCCGCACGTAACGGCGGGTGCTGATATAGCAGAGCAGCCCCGCCAGCCCGAGAGAGAGCAACACCACGACTGCAAAGTTGGCCCCCTCGGCCGCGCGACGGCCCCTGACCAGGTTGGCGAACATGCTGAAGTTCACAACCGCCCCGCCGAGCGTGAGGATGATTCCCGCGGCCCAAAGGCCCATCGCCACGTAGTCCATCCGGACCAGTGCCCTTGCCCGTATGTCCCGGACGACGAATCCCGCCACGAGCAACATAAGGCCAAGCAGGATCCCCATCCGGGTAATCACCTGCCACCGTGCGAGCCGTTCCCTGCCCATGCCGCTTACCTCCATTTCCTCAACTCAAGGGCCTTCACAGTGAGGAACAGGAAGGCGGCCGTCGTGACGACAAGGTACGCAAGGTCGCGCGTGTCCACGATCCCCCTGAGGAATCCAATGTAATGCGTGGGAGGGGAGATGTAGCGCAGCACCCGAACTGAAAGCGCGGTAGAGTCCGTGCCGAGGAATCCCAGCAGGTAGAAGCCCAGCAGGATGACGAAGGAGATGATGGCCGAGGCCACTTGTATCCGCGTGAGCGCAGAGCAGAAGAGCCCGATGGCAACGAATTGCGCTGCCAGCAGGAAGACCCCCAGGAACCCCGACAGGAGTGGGCCGGCGTCCATCTCGCCCAGAAGCCGCAGGAAGATGACCTCTGCGAGGATCGGGACGAACATCACGATGGCAAAGATCAAAGCGCCGACGAATTTGCCCGCAACGACCTCCAACTCCGTCACCGGCGCGGTCATCAGCGTCTCGATTGTGCCTCTGTAGGCTTCGTCGCTGAGCAGCCGCATCGTAAGCAGCGGAATTGCGACAATCAGCAGGAACACCGGCAGGTAGAGGGCCCATTGAGCGACGCGATCCGGGTCAAGCGGCGGCCTTATGGCGAGGGCAAACATGATCCCGTCCGCGAGCGCAAAGGCCGTCAGCACGACGTAGGCGATCGGGGAGAGGAAGTAAGTGTTCAACTCGCGTTTTGTGATGACCAGGACGTTCACCATTGCCTATGCTTCCATTTCGGGCCGTCTTGCCTGCACCGCAGCCACGCCCGCCACCGCGGCCGCCGCACACATGGCTACGCCGGCCGCGATGAATCCCCTTAACACGCCTCCGCTCCTGAAGGCCCAGAAGACGGCGCCTGTCGCCACGGCCACAAGTAGGAGGCCTGACAGGCCCGCCGCCGCGCCGTTCACCCCATCGAGCTGGAACGCCCGCGCACAGCCCACTATCGCGTCCGTCAGCAGAAGGAGCAAACCTGCCAGCGGGCCGGCCAGAAGGAGGATTGTGGCAGCACTCTGGGAAATCGCTCCGGTCGCTCCCCTGGTTGCCGGCCACGGTATGCCAAGCAGGTAGCCCCCCAGGGCCACCACGAACACAATGCTCACTGCAGTCGTGACGGGTACGAGGGCTGCGCTCAGCGAATATAGCCACACGCTCACGGAGCCTTCCCAGTTGCGTGCTCCAAACGCCTTTGCACCCATATGGAAGAGCGAGCCCAGGAGGACGGCCACCACAGAGGCGCCAACCACCGCCAGGGGCAGCACGACGAGTGATAGGCCGGTCAGCCGGGCGGGCAGCACGTAACCCCGGTAGACCTCGGGCGCCATGCGCTCGGGGTCGGGCGCCGCCAGCCCGAAATACGCAAGGGCAGCGGGGAAGGATACGAGGATCAGGGCCGTCAGGACGAGTGCAAAGAATGCGATCGGTTCGTCCAGCCCGCCGGTCACCGCCATTTTACGGAAAAAGCTCCCCGGGCGGACAAGCAGCTCCCACAGGCTGCGCCCGAAGGCGTGCCGGGCCGGCTGCGCGCCCAGGTTCTCCCACGCGAGCAACTGGTCTTCCGGCCCGCCGGACTGCTCGGCCTGCCGGGCTGCCGTTTCAAGGGTCTTCGGCCTCACGTTCCGTCCTCCGCTTCTGGACTACTGCGTCCGCCTGGCCTGCGGCGCTCGCTGGATGCACCCTCCTCTTCATCTCTGACGGTGATCCGGTGGAAGACGTCTTCGAGCGAGGCGCGACTTCTCGTCAGTTCGCGCAAGACCCATCCGCGTGCGGCCGCAGTGCGGAACACCGCCTCCCGCACGTCCGCCTTCGGTTCGGTTGCGAGGCTGAACTTGTTCCATTTGCCTCGCTCCAACACGTCCACGTGGTCCACGCCCTGCAAGGCTCTGAATGCCGCCGATATTTCGCTGGTGTCGCCCTGCACTTCCGCGATGACTGTAGTTTGCAGCGTCTTGTCGGAGAGGGCATGCGGTGTGTCGTCCGCCACGATGCGGCCCCGGTCAATGATTAGCACGCGCTTGCAGATGGCCTCGGCCTCGGCCAGGATGTGAGTCGAGATGAGCACGGTGTGTCTCTCGCTGAGGCTTCGGATGAGGCCCCGGGTCTCCCGCACCTGGTTTGGGTCCAGGCCGATGGTCGGCTCGTCCAGGATGAGGACGTCCGGGTCTCCGATGAGGGCGTCTGCCAGGCCCACACGCTGGCGATAGCCTTTCGATAGGGTGCCGATGATCTGATCGGCGGTGCCCCCCACGCCGCAACGCTCTATGCAGTCCGCAATGCGCTGCCTGCGGAGTCGGCGCGGCACTCCTTTCAGGTCCGCCCGGAACGACAGGTACTCGCGGGCGCGCATCTCGGGGTAGAGCGGGTTGTTCTCCGGCATATACCCGATCCGTCGCCGTACTTCCACAGGCTGGGCCATCACATCGTAGCCGCCGATGGACGCCGTGCCTTCGCTCGCCGGCAGGAAACCCGTCAGCATCCGGATCGTCGTGGTCTTCCCCGCGCCGTTGGGGCCGAGCAGGCCGACAATCTCGCCCCGGTCAATCTTGAAGCTGGCATGGTCAACCGCCAGGAAGGCGCCGTAGTACCGCGTCAGGTTTTCCGCCTCAACCAGCACCGGGGTGTCCTTCTTGCACTGGGATTGGTCCGCAGGACGATGCACCGGGAGCCAGGATGCTTCGTTCCACGCCGGGACGTTTGGTTCAAAACGGCGCGGCCCTATGGAGCCTGCTTCCCGCCGGCGTCTTCCGTCGCCCGATCCTCCTTAGAGGGTTTGGGCGCCGCTTCCTCAGGTTCCTGACCCCGCGGGAGGAGCCGGAGCGCCTCCTCTTCGTGCCCGGCCTTCAAGTGGGCAACGTACGCCATCGAGTAGGCACCGGCCTTCTCCGCGTTGGCGGCGAGCCGGGTCCATTCCTCCTCAGTAATCGCCTCTTTCAGGACCTTCTTTGCCCGCATGAAGAGCGGGACATCGCCCGCGCTCATCGCTCCGGCGGCTATCTGACGAGTCAGGTCTTCCGCCGCGCATCGCTCGAAGAGTTCCAGCGCGTCGTCGTGCCGCCCGGCGTCCATGAGAAGCCTGCCGGTCTCGCGCATGGTCTGGGGCGTGGTCTTCGCGCCGAACAGAACCTTGCGCTTCTGGTAGAAGCCGGGCAACTTCTGTTTCTGAGCCATCTATGTTGTCCTAAACAGTTCGATCTTGAGGAAACCGACTATGCCACACCCCGGCCTTCTTTGTCAAGCCGGCACTCCCTCGCGCGGACCCTTTTGAGACGCCTGGCCCGTCGTAAGTGGTCGTGCATCCTCTTGTTGCGCAGCAAGACGCGCTCTCCGCCTCGGACGGCGCCCTGTTCAGGGGTCAGGAAGCCTCGAACGCGCCTTTTAGGTGCCGGATGTTTTGCCGGCGCCCTTCGCTGTCAAAGATCACCGTTATCACGTCGAACCTGAGCGAGACGTCTCGTTGCTCGAGGTCCTTCACCGTGGCATAGATCTGGGCTGCCTTTATCACGCGGCGCTGTTTACGCCGGGTGATCGTCTCGAGCGGCTCTATGAGAGGCGGCTCAGTCTGCGCCCGGACTTCGACAAAGGCCAGCACGCCCTCTCGGAACGCCACCAGGTCTATCTCGCCCTGTTTGACGCGATAGTTCCGTTCAAGGATCTTGTAGCCCTTGCCCCTGAGGTAACGGGCCGCCTCGTCCTCGCCCTTGCGCCCCAGCCTGGCGGTGGGGGAGGCGTTCGCCTTCCGTCGGCCCAACAGACGGCTGATAAGTTCCGCTATCGTGCCTTTCATCGTCATGGGCCGAGCTAAGAGACCTCCGCCCCTTCACGGGTGCGTCCTACGCGACCAGGCCAACAGCGAAACTCTTCTTCCGCACCGCCGGAACTCCCGCATGACCGTCTGAGCCGGCCCCGGCCTTGAGAGGGCTGGCAGAAGCTTCAACGCCCCGAGGCGTTCCCGGAGGAAGTGCCATAGTCCTGCTGCACGGCGCTCAACGCAGCCGTCGCCTCAGACGCGCAGTTCCGGTCCGACCAACTTCACGAGCGCGTCGCGCTTCTCCTCCATCAGCGCCTGGTCGCGGTCGGCCTCCACGTAAAGCCGGAGCAAATCGCCCGCGCCCGCTTCGGTCCCGCTCTTCCGCATGCAGAACCACCAGTTGTCGGCTTCCGCGCGCAGATCTGACACGCTCAGGTTCAGGCCCTTCGGTGGATAGGAATCAACGAGGCGGCAGTGGTCCTCCACGACGACATAAAGCCGCCTCAGTTCCTTGCTCAGTTCTTTGGCCGCCCGGGCGATGACTTCGTCCCCAGGGCGATTCGCAGGAAGCTGGAAGTTGATCTCGCCGGACTCACAATACTTTCGGCGCGGCTCTTCAAGTGTGGAAGAAAGCGTCTTCCCCTGCGCTTGCAGCCCTGCCGCTAACTCCAGCATCAGCAGGCCGGCCAGCATGCCGCTGTCGGCGCACCAAAACTCGCGGAACATGTAATGCCCGGAGTGCTCGGCCCCGAAGGCGATCGTCGTGTCCTCGTGCATGATCGGTTTGATCTTCCCATAGCCGACGGGCGTCATCAGCGCCGCAGAGCCCCCAAGGACTTCTTCCCGGTTGCCAAGCGTATCCGGAACCACCCAGCTCGATGCGAGGTTGAAGGCAATCTTAGCCCCCGGCCCCAGTTTCTTGCGCAGCATCAGTCCGACCTGTGCGGCCAACTGGGCAGGGGTGATTATCCGGCCCGTCTCATCGAAGATTGCCACCCTGTCCGCGTCGCCGTCGAAGCATACGCCCACGTCGCTCTTGCTGCCCAGCACAAGGTCGCGGACCATCTTCTGGTATTCGGCTTGGAGAGGGTTGGGGATGATGATGGGGAAACTGCCGTCGGGCATCTCGTGGGAGAAAGTCCATTCGAACTGCGGCGTGAGCTTGGCGAACTCCCCGATGATGAGGCCGCCCATGCCGTTGCCCGCCTCCACGGCGATGCGCAGCGGGCGTTTGGCCCCGGCCGCCGCCTTCGCGAAGTCGAGGCCGCCCCTTTCGATGGCGGTCAGTATGTAATCCGGCGCGAATTCCTCCCATTTCAGCTCCGTCGGGATGCAGCGCTTTTTCATGCCGAGTGCAATCCGTTGCACAGGGTCCTCGGGGTCCGGCGGGGTCATCTCGGCGGCCATCGGCAGCGGCATCGCACCGCGCCCGTAGAACTTGAACCCGTTGTCGTCCTTCCGGTTGTGAGAGGCCGTGATCATCACCCCGCCGTCAATGACGTCCGAATACTTGGCGGGGATAAAGCCCACTAACTCCGTCCCTGCGCGGCCCATCGCGATAGAGCGGCAGCCGCCGTGCTCGAGGCCGGTGCAGAGGGCCTGCGCCAGGATCGGCCCGCTCACGCGCATGTCGTGTCCGACCACCACGTTCACCGGCTCGACGGCCGTATGGTCGGCAAATATGTCGGCCAAAACGAGGCCGAGGTTGTACGCAAAGTCGCTGTCAATGTTCTCGCGCCATGAGCCCCGGATGTCATCCCGCTTGATGACCTTGCTGACCTTGTTGATGTAGTCGCTCAGAGCCATGGAACCCGCCTTACCGTGGAAAGTGATACTCCGTTGCCCCTGAGTCCCCCGGGCAACGGACTCTTCTGAGGCTTAAACCTATCAGACGGCCCGTGCGAAAGCAAGGTCAGCGGCCCGTGACTCCGTGAGCCCCACGCAGAAGTCCCGAATTGCGCCCCGGGGTCACGCCCTGATCCGCCTGCCATCTCGGCGTTACTGGATACGTCGAGAAGTACTGCCGGCGGGGGAGGTCATCCGTTGTGGCATCCGCCTCAGGCGGACACCCGGCTGTGGATGATCCCCGCGTATTGCCTCGACGAGCCTGGAAGGGGCTGGAAGGTTCGGCGCACCGCAAATGCCGTTCCTTTCGGCATCAGAAATTCGGGCGTAAAACTCAGAAAAAGACGCATTGTCAGGCCCGGTTCCGTGATGTATACTAATGGCTGAAATAGGGGAGCGCCGAGCGGTGGAGGGGGTGGGGCGTCCCGGAGGTTGTTTTCTCTTGCCTCGGGGAGGGGTCTGCCCATGAAACCTCGGCAGAGTGGTCGTGGGATGGGTCCGTTGGGGGTCGTATCGTTGTCTCTTTCTCTCTGCGCTGCTGCCGTGCTTGCGGCCGTAGCACTCAGTAACGTTCGGGCCGTCGCCGCTCAGGCGCCAGCCTCAGGCGGATCGGCCTACGCGGCCATCCCCGACCCGGGCGACCTCTACATCATCCCGCCCGACACAGACATCGGCATTCCTATGCCGCCCGGCGATGGGTTCCTGTTGGATGACTTCGTATATGTTGAGGTCTACCAGCCCAAAGGGCCTCTTGGGAACAACGCGCCCCCGGATGCGCCTTTGCTCTGTCCCTGCAAGAAGCCGCCCTCATCTGAACAGAATGCCTTGGTCAAGGCCCGCGGAGATCCGGATTGGGGCGATTACCATTGGAGCTGCCCAGGCCTTCCCTGGGGGCCAGATGGGGAAGACGTGCAATTCGAATCCACCAGCCCCGGCACCTTCAATGCCCATGTGCATTATGTGGTTGAGGGCGAAGGCACGGCGGACGCCGACTCGGGCAGGATCAGGGTTTTCGACGCAGAGCTGACACTTGAAGGCATGTCTCCCGACCGGCAGAACACTGTCGAAGACTCGCCTGGCATCTTCCTGGGCAGGGGATCGGGAAAGAAGTGGCTTACCCTCACCCTCGACCCGTGGCACCCGTGCACCGTGATGCCCGACGGATTCCATGAAGGCCCCCACTTGAACCGTCCGCCCTACGTAGTCTCGCTCGGCGTCTCAGAAGCCGTGGACATCTACAACGAATACGACAACCAGATAGAGGAAACGACCTGGGGATGGACAGACGACGAAGACCCCGGAGTCTACACTGAGCACCCTGCACCAACCTTGCTTAAGGTGGACCCCGCCCGGGCCGGCGTGGGCGACCTTTCGCTCACGCTGATTTTTGCCCCTGTTGACGAGTGTCCCGGCTGGGCCCCGGACAGAGGCGGGCCGAACACAAAAATCACCACCGACACCGTGAAGATCACCGTCGTAGGCGTGGACATCGTCGCCCCGGCTTCCTTTCCCTTCTCCATCGGCGTCTGCCAGGAGCTGCCGCTTCAGGCAAGCGGCCAGCCGGCCGGCGGCACCTACAGATGGTCAAAGGAATCCGGTCCGGGCACTGTTGAGTTGCGAGGCGGAGACACGATTTACAACC
>Ga0315282_10004062_pt1 | contig 25768 bp, 21 predicted proteins | sample YL17G07_20_MG_FD_203693 | JGI IMG/M metagenome (GOLD analysis project Ga0315282, IMG submission 203693) | Sediment microbial communities from Yellowstone Lake, YNP, Wyoming, USA - YL17G07_20 | ecosystem: Environmental > Aquatic > Freshwater > Lake > Sediment | place: USA: Wyoming | collected... | reverse complement strand
GAAATTATGGGCACCGCGGCGATTACAACTGCGAAATGCCTGGTTTGAGCGCTAGAATGTCTGAGCTTCACGCTGCCTTGGGATTGAACCTTTTGCCTCATGTTGAGTCTGATGTGGAGAAGAGAAACAGTGTTGCCAGAAAATATATGAGCGGATTGGGCAAGTTGCGTGGCATTCGATTTCAAGAGATAACTGCAAACTCTAAATCTACATATAAGGACTTTGCAATATTGATCGATAGAGAGAAGTTTGATCTCAGCAGAGATCAGTTGGCTGCATGCTTAGAAAAAGAGAACATAATGACAAGGAAGTATTTCTATCCACCCCTTCACATGCAAAAGTGTTATCCAGAATTGAAAGCTGACGACAAAGATTTTCCAAACACTGGCTCTATTGCCCGCAACGTTTTGTGTTTACCTATGTTCTCTGAGCTGACTGATGAGCAGGTTAATGGCATTGTTGAAGCCGTTGTTCGGATTCATGACTATTCCAGAGAAATTTTTCAAAGCATAGCAGTATGAAGCTAATTTGTCGCTAAACGGTGGATGTTAAGTTAAATAAGGATATGATTCATCCATGATTGACGCCGTGATAAACGTGTTTAACGCTTTTCCCGACATTGTAGCTGCATACTTTTTTGGCTCTCGAGTGTATGGAAAAATGGCAAAGACCAGCGATTACGATGTGGCGGTTCTATTTAGAGATGATTATCATTTAGACGAGCTGCTAAATATTACAATAAGATTGGCCGAGGCGCTTGACGCGGATTTAGACTCTATCGATGTTGTGGGATTAAATGATGCTCCAGTCGAGCTGGCCTATGACATCATAGCAAGGGGAAAACTTGTTTATTGCATTGATACTGAATTGAGAGTAGATTTTGAAACTCGTTTAATGAAGGAATACATGGATTTAAAGCCATTTCTCGACGTTTACTACGAGCATCTATTTAGCCGATTTTTAAAGACGTAGTTTGCAAGCAAAATGCTAGACATAGAGTTTCAAATTTGCATATGCTGGTAAGCGCTTCGATTTGGGCAAAAAAGTAGAAGCTGGGTTAGGAGCATACGTTGAAGAAGGAGCAAAGGTAGGTAAAAAAGTCAAGATTAGCCCCTATGCAAGCATTCTTAGAGGATCCATTATTGGAGACAATTGCTTCATTGGGAGTCATTGCGTTATTGGGCATCCGTCTAAGCTACAGTTGCAAAGGGCTGATTTTTCTGCTGCAAGCCCAAAGGTTGCTGATTTCTTTGTCAAGGAAGCGATCACGAGGATTGGTGCTGGCGCAATCATAAGGTCAGGCTCAGTCGTATACAATCACGTAATTATTGGTAAGGGGTTGCGCACTGGTCATAACGTGGTAATCAGAGAAAACGTTACAATTGGAGAAAATTGTGTAATTGGTACGCAGGCAATTTTGGACGGCTATGCAAGAGTTGGTGACAACTCCATGATTCAAAGCCAGTGCTACATAACACAAGCAGTAAGCATAGGAAACGGTGTGTTCATTGCTCCCGGATGCATTCTCATGGATAACAAGAAGATAATATTGGGAGAAGGCCTTGAGAGAATCAGCATGGAAGACTATGTCAGGATAGGTGGCGGAACAAAAATCCTGCCCGGCGTAACCATAGGTGAATACGCATTAATTGGCGCAGGTTCAGTTGTGACCAAGGATGTTCCTTCTAGGGCAGTTGCTTATGGAGTTCCCGCCAGAGTCAAAGCTTTTCAGAGTGGCAAAGAAATCAAGGAATACGTAGACTCCATTAAAGGCTGGCAGTAGGCTAGAGAAAGCGCGTATGTGGGTTCTTAGAACCATACATGAAAGAGTTTCCTTCAATGTATATAACCACTTAGAGAACATCTTAGAAACGCTTTCAAACTATGGTGTTCCTGCAACTTTTTTTATAACTGGTGAAATGGCGAAGAAGCATCCGAGGATAGCCCAGAAAATATGTAAGAACGATCATGAGATAGCGTCTCATGGGCACTCGCATAGGAGTTTCTTTGAAGTGAGCTGTGAGGAAGCGGAAAAGGAGATTGCTGAAAGCATCAAAATCTTGGGCAAGTTTCAGGAGGTTAAAGGCTTCCGCGCGCCCTTCCTAGTTCGAAACAAGGCAACTTATTTGGCGTGTGAAAATCTTGGTCTCAGTTATGACAGTTCTGAACACGGCTTAACGAAGTATTGCCCCGACGGATTCAAGGTTGTGGTGCTTCCTGTGGTTTCTCCCTTGGATACGCATGGATTAGACCTGATGCGCTTAAGAGCCAGCGAACTAGTGGCAAAGTGGGTTTCGCAGTTTAGCAAGTCTAATGGAGCCACGGTTTGTATGCACGCTTGGAGGATAGGGCGGAAAAAATATGTTAAGGCCGTGTTGGAGCCTCTGTTAAAGAGTGACTTGACCTTCGTTAGCGCGTGTGATCTCGTGCATCGGGACGGTGTGGCTTTAACTTTTGACGTGGAGTACACGAGCTTTAGCGAGTCGTTGCCCCATAACATTTTGTTGTTAAAGTCTCCTGCTTGGAAGCGTCCAGAAGGCTTGGTGGCTCGAGATTTCTTAAAAGACGAACGTGAGGCTTAAAATGAAATCTTATGACGTAGCGGTTATTGGCGCGGGTTTTGTTGGGTCCTCACTGGCAAGACACTTGAGCAACTACTACAAGGTGGTCACTTTTGATGTCAAATCTGACCCACCACTGTTGAAGGATGCAGATGTTGAGCACAGAGTCTGTGACATAACGCGTTACGAAGAGTTTAAGGAGAAGATGGGCAAACCAAAAGTTGTTGTTCACACGGCCATAATACAGATTCCAGCTATAAACGAGATGAAGGAACAAGCCTACGAAGTCAATGTTTTAGGCACCCAAAGCATTTGCGAAGTGATTAGGAAAACGCCTGAGATTCTCGGACTGGTTTTGTGTGGAAGTTGGCACGTTTTTGGCGAGCGAGAATACAAGGGAACGGTGGATGTCTCGTTTGGTTATCGTCCTGACAAGGTAGAAGAAAGGGCAAGGCTTTATGTGATTTCTAAAATGCTTCAAGAGGGCATCGTACGGTTTTATGATAGCATGGCGAATAAGAAAACTTATACAATAATGCGTTTAGGCACGGTTTTGGGAGAAAACATGCCGAAGGAAACAGCCGCTAACCTTTTCATTACGAATGGGTTGCAGGGAAAACCTCTCACGCCCTACAAGCACACGATGCACCGTCCCATGCTATATCTGGCTATAGACGACTTATGCGGAGTCTTCCGTGCATACATTGACAAAATCATAGGCGGAGAGTTAGCTGGTAGTGACTCAAGCGGCGGCATCTATAACTTGTTTTACCCCAAGCCTATAACAATACTTGAACTGGCTGAAACCGTGAAAGAAGCCCTCGTTAAGCATACGCAAGGTAAAATTGTTCCTGAAATTGAAATTATAGACAAAAATTTGCCAGTCCTCTTCAGTCCAGACGAGAAATACGACTTGAACGTGGACATTAGCAAAACGCTACGTTTCTTTGGCATTGAGGGACTGAAGAGTCCGAGAGAAGCGATTTTTGAAATTGTTGGCAAAAGAGTAGCGGATGAAAGCTTACGGAGTCCAGCTAAGTAAGTGGCGCTCAGCTTAACTGTAGATGTCGAAGAATGGTATCATGACTTGTGGCCTGGCGCGGACAAAATTATATTGGAATATTATCATCACAAATTGCCTACTGGAACATTCGTGGGGCCTCTTCGACGTATTTTGCAAATGCTGGAGAGACAACGGGTGCGCTCCACTTTTTTCATATTGGGCGAGTCCGCGGAAGCCTGCCCCGAAATAGTTGAAGAAATTTACAACATGGGGCATGAGGTAGCCTCCCATGGACTTATTCACAGGGACCTCACAAAGATATCACCGGATGAATTAGAAGAATCCGAGAGAAGAAACCGCGACCTCTTGTGGAAAATTGCAGGAGAAAAACCTCAGGGTTTTAGGGCTCCGCTTTTCAAGGTAAATTCGAATATTATTAGCATATTAGAGAGAGTGGGTTACGAATATGATTCTTCAGTGGTGCCTTCCATAAACATTCCAGGATGGTTCGGACACTTTAGCGCACCACTTCACCCATATCGTGTTGGCACGCAAGAGGGGAATTTTTTCGAAGTTCCTGTCGCAGTTTTCCCATACTTGCGTTTGCCAGCTGGCGGAGGATGGTTCATAAGAAATTTTGGCATGCGATATGTAGAAACGGCGATTCGCCTTCTTTTGCGGAAAGGGTTGCCTACAATTGTTTATGTTCATCCCTTAGATGTTTACTCAGATGTACCTAGACTTTCTGGAATTCCGTTTCACACCACTAGGCGTTGCGGCGATTACACGCTTAAAGCGATAGAGCACATTTTGAAGAATTTTGATTGCGAGAAAATGCCTGTTCGAAACATGTTAAAAAAATTCCCCTAGGAAGAGTTTCTGTTTGAAATTTCTCGTAGGTAGCGGAAAGACGCTGCAGATTCAGTTGCAGGGTTTTCCTTGGTCTAGTATTTTCTTATCCTCTAAATTATTGGTTGTAGGCACTGGGGAGCACAATAACACGGTCTCAGCGTGCGGCATCAGGAGTGTATTAAACGTTCTGACCTTGTATGTTAAGAAGCGATATAGGGGACGAGGGTTGGGTAAAAAAACTCTGGCAAAAACAATTGATGCGGCTAAGAAGCTCGGCTTTCGTTTCATACTGTTGGGAGCTTACTCAGACAATCCTTCAGCCTATGACTTGTACTCGACTGCTGGTTTCAAAGAGATTGTTCATATAGAAAGGCCTGATATGAGGTTCATGATGCTTCCTCTGTCATTTGAAGGCGAGCTTGCCTGTGTCTTCTTTAATGCGGCTTGCTTGCGGTTGCCAAAATCGTTGTTGTCAGGTTTTGCACAGTGGTTTGAAGCAAGAACGATAAGCGGTAGTGTGGATTAACTTTGGCTGAGTTTTCCCTTGTTGAATTCGGTGAGGACGACAAGCATCTGTGGAATGAGTTTGTTATGCGGAATCCTCAGTCTCATGTTTATCATCTTTGGGAGTGGAGTGATGTCCTCTGCAAGACTTACAAGTATAAGAGACACTACTTAGGGGTTAAGAAGGGCGAAGACATTTCAGGAGTGTTTCCATGCCTTTTCGTTAAGAGTTTGATTTTCGGTAAGAGACTGATATCTTTGCCTTTTGTTGAATATGCGGGTCCGTTGTTGAAAAACGATGTGGAGCCTTCAATGGCTAAACCTGTTTTGGCTCAGTTCTTGGACTATTTGGACAAGCTGTCAAAGAAGCTCAAAGCAGACTACGCTGAAATTAGGCATCCACCCGAGTTTCTTTCTCCTCTGCTTTCGTCGATGGGATTTAAGGGCTTGCAACGCCACGTAACCTTTAAAATTGACTTGACTAAAGAAGAGTCGGAACTTTTGAAAGGCATGGACAAGAAATGTCGGAATTCTTTGAGAAAGGCAATGAAGTCAGGAGTGAGAATCGAAGAAGTCAGATTGGATAGTTTGGGGCAGTATTATGATTTGTATTTGGATGCTCAGAAGCGGCTTGGTTCTCCGCCTCATTCGTTTGGTTTCTTTCGTAATGTGTATGATGCGTTTGGGTCGGCTGGATTGTTGCGGATGACTTTAGCGATGTATGATGGTAGACCTATAGGCGGCGTAATGGTTTTTTGTTTCAAAGATAAGCTCTACTGGTTTGGCAACGTTACCGATAAGAAGTACGCGAGTTTAAATCCGACGAATCTGCTTCTTTGGCACACAATTCAGTATGGGAGAGAAAACAACTTAAAGGTTTTTGACTTGGGGCAGACGAGAAGAGAGGACAGTGGTGTATATCGTTTTAAGAGTGGTTGGGGTGGCGACGAAACAAATCTAGAGGATTTTGTTTTGTCGTCCGATAATGTTGAGTTGCCCAACCCTAGTGAGAGGAAATACGTCTTTTTGTCTAAGCTGTGGTCTATGATGCCCAAGGCTTTGGCTCAGAGACTTGGACCCAGATTGATTGGTGGAATAGGACTCTAACTACAATGACAAGTTTTGACGGTGAGCTTCCGTTTGTGTCTGTGGTGGTTCCAGTATATAACGGTGAATCCACGATTAAGGAATGTCTTGACTCGATTATGGCGCTGGATTATCCGCGTGAGAAACTTGAGGTCATCGCGGTTGACGATGGCTCAGCCGACAAGACTTTGAGCATACTGAAGGGCTTTTCGTTTAAGGTGATTTTGAAGGACCATGGTGGATATCCTTCCACGATGAATGTGGGGTTAAGAGCTGCGCAAGGAGAAATCCGAGTCATTATCGACGCCGACACATATGTTGAGAAAGATTGGCTGAAGAAAATACTTGAGGAATTCAAAGATGATAAGGTTGGGATTGTCAGTGGCTACGTGGCAACTAAGCCTAATGCGAAGTTTTGGGCAAGGGTTGTGGGCTATGAGTCTGAAGACCGCTATGATCGGATGAGGTCAAAATATGTGGATTTTATTACGAGCACTTCTACGGCTTATCGGAGAGAGGTCTTTGAGAAAGCGGGGCTTTTTAATGAGATGCTGAAGCGCGGAAGCGACGAGGATTTGGCTCAAAGAGCTTCAAACGCTGGATGGAAAATTGTTTTGAAAAAGGAGGCTTTATGCTACCATGATTGGTCGTCTTCAGTTAAGAGGTATTTTAAGAAGCAGATGGCGAACACGATTTATGAGATTAGTAATTTTTTGCGTAATCCTGAACTGTTGCGTGGAAGAGAACAGCATCCAGCCAGCCTTTACGTTCCGATGCTTTTGACTGGCTTAATTTTCTTAACGCCGTTTTGGGTTTTGTTTAACTTGGTTTGGGTTTCGCTGTTGGCTTTTTTTGGACTGATTTTGTATCATGCGCCTCAGACTGTTAGGATTATTCGAAAACATCGAGACTGGACTATGCTTCTCTTTCCCGTTGTTTTTAACGTTAGGTACGTGGCGTGGCTTGTTGGGTTGGCCGTTGGGATTGTGCGTGAGGTTAGAAAGCGTTGAACGTGCTTTATGTTTCGAATTCTTTTTCTTTTACTCCAACTCATGCGTCAGCGGTTACAACTTATGAGATTGTGCGTGGGTTGGCGAAGAAGGGACATAAGGTGACGATGCTTGTGCCAAATCCTGAGGGTTACGCATCAGTAAGGCAAAGAGCAAAAGAATCTGCTAGGTTGGAAAATGTGGATGTTGTTTCGGCTGTTTCTGTTTCCGCTAATAGCGCTCCAGAGGGCTTGCTGTATTTTGGTTTGTCTTGCAGTGTGTTGTTTGTGCCGTTGATTATTAAGGCTGTTAAAAGGAAGAATTTTAATGTTGTCATTTCCATGTATCATCCTACTCATTTGGCTACGTTGGCTGGATTGTTGATAGCGCGTGTTTTGAAGTTGCCTTTGTTTGTGAAGGTTCATGATTTGGTGCCTGAGGTTGATGATCCGAATTTTTTTAGGCGTGTTTATAAAAAGGCGGTTTTTCGGTTGTATTCTTTCTTTCTGAAGCGAGGTGATGTTTTCTTGGTTCCGAGTGTTGAGTGGATGAGTTTGCTGGTGAGGCTTTATGGGGTGGATGAGAAGCGGGTTGTTTTGTTTCCGAATGGTGTGGATGCTGCGAAGTTTAGGCCGAATGTTGATTGTGAGGGTTTGCGGTCTGAATTGGGACTTGAGGGTAATAAAGTGGTTTTGTATATGGGAAGGATTTCGAGAATTCGGGCTTTAAATTGTTTGGTCAAGGCTTTGCCACGTGTTGTTAAGGAGGAGCCCGCGGTTAGGTTGGTTTTTGTTGGTGATGGTGAGGAGAGGGAGAGGCTTGCTAATTTGTCTAAGAGTTTGGGTGTGGATAGGTTTGTTTTGTTTGTTGATGAGGTGGCTCACGATGCCATTGTTAGGTATATTTGTTTGGCGGATGTTGCTGTGGGTCCTTTGATTGCGTTGCCGGTGACTGTTGGGACTTTGCCGATTAAGGTTTTGGAGTATATGGCTTGTGGGAAGCCGGTGATAGCGTGTTATGAAGGCGCTTCTAAGGATTTGGTTGTTGATGGTTACAATGGGTTGCTGATAAGCTCTGGAAGTGTTGAAGAACTTGGGTCAGCCATCGTAAGGCTGCTTAAGGATGAAGGGTTGACTGAAAAACTCGGTGTGAATGCAAGGCGGCATGTTGAACGTTTTCATGACTGGAATGTGATAACGGATAGACTTGACAAAATGTTGAGCAAAATAGTTAGAAACAGGATGCAGAATTGAAAGAGGAACCACATTGCAGGTTCGAGTAGCCAAAGATCCTTCTGAATGGAACGCCATAGTAGACAAAAGCCCGTTCTCTGTTTTACACCACAGATATGAGGCATGCGTCTACGAAGACAAGGCTTCTCCATTGGTTGTCAAAGTAGGTAACTATCAATATCTTTTCCCATTAAAGCTGACTACGATGTTTAAGGGGTTAAAACTTGCTTTTTCTCCTGTTTATTACTACGCTTCTATTCTTCCTGAAAGTGAAGAAGCGCTTGCCTATTTGCCTGATGCTTTGGATTGCTTATTTGAGTTTGTTCAGAGAGCAGAGGCTGATTATTTCTCCACTTGTGCCCCATTCTTTCTGTCTAAGAAATATGCAGCTTTGATTGATTCATGGTTTAGGGAGCGCTCTGCTGATGTTCAAGTTGCATACAACCATATGGTGCATACAACAAATAAGACTTTTGAAGAGATAATGCGATCACGGTTTGAAAAGCACGCGAGAGAGAAGGTGCGGAGGGCTGAGAGAGAAGGAATCGTTATCGAAAGGATTGATTCCGTTGAGGGTATACGAAAATGGTTTGATGACATTTATCAGTGTAATCTTTCTGCCTTGAAAAGGCAGGGTCGGGAGGGCGCATTTCCTGATAGTGATAGAGAGGTGTATTTGTCTGAGCTCTGTATGGCGAAGAAACATTTTGGTGAAGGCTTTAATTTATATGGTGCTATTTTTCGCGGGCGGTTGGTTGCGTACATGGTGGTGCAGGAATTTAACAGGTTGATGCAGGTTACTAAGGCTATGTCGCATACTGAATATTTGCAGAAGTGTCCTAACGATGCTTTGGTTGCGCATGTGATTAAGGAAGGCTGTGAGAGAGGCTTTGAGTGGATTGAGTATGGGTTTGATAGGGTTAGAGTTGGTGACAGGCTTCCCAGTTTACACTCTTCGATTGTTGATTTCAAGTTTAAGTACGGGTTTGAGGAAGTACCCTTGTTTATTTATCGCCTGGGTTTGAGTCGCTCCGGTAGAATGCTGCAACATTTGTTTTCACAGAGAGAGCATGCGATTGCAGCCAGCGCTTACATTCCAGCGTTCATGAGAGATTTTTTGTGGAAGTTGTACGGTCCCAGACGCCGTAGATTCTTTGCTTTTCTCTATACCTAGTTTGTTGCTCTTTGTTGGCGCGTTAAGAATATGGTTTATGTTATTAGAGAGTTGCGGGCTCTAGATATTTTCTCGCTTGATAAGATGTATGATTCTTTGTCGGATAAGTCGAAGCTCTTTCTTCACTTAGGTTATTTAGGTTTTGAGTCGGTTGGTTTTTCGTGGTTTCCAATGCACCTCGCACTTTTTTTGTCGAGCATAGTGGTTGTTAGAAGGGTTTTGAAACGTTTTTTTCCTTCTTTGGTTCTGTTTTCGTTGATAATTGTTGACGAGAAAAACTATTTGATTGGTTTTTCCTTGCTCAAGTTGAAAGAGCGTCTAAAACACGATGCTTGGTGGGCAGAATTGGTTATGGGTCTCAGAGATGGTTATCAAGGAAAAGGTCTAGGCTCCAAACTAATGAGAGCAACAATCAATCGAGCAAGAAGTGAGAGTATAAATGGAATCTTCGGAACTGCTCTAGAGATAAACGTTGGCACCCTACATTTTGACCAACAGCATGGATTTAAGATAACGGGCATTGCCGAAGGTTCTGTTCGTTGGCGTGGAAGAAAATACGATAATGTTGAAATGTGGCTAGACACAACTGTTCCTAACCCAAGATATGACTTTCCAAAGCAAGACCAAGCCGTGTTCCTCAAGGACAAGAAGCAACATTAAAGTGTCTCTCTTTGCCTTCTTACAAATTGATAATGATGCGATTTAGAAGCTTCATGACACGCTTGAAGAAACTAAAAATCTTCCTATTACCAATTGGTATTGGTCTGATTGTTTTAGCCAACACCTTTTATCTGCGCTCCTCAATGTTAGGAACCATTTCCATCATAGCGTATATGGTACTTACAAGCTTTCTTCTTGGCAATGTCTTCCTCGAAAACGAAGAAGAAGGTTTTGTAAGATTCACGCTTGGATTTTTCATAGCATTCTCCTTCATCGTGGTGGTGAGCGCTCCATTGCTGATTTTCTTCAAACTAGACTTTAGAGGGTTAGCTATCATACTTTTCTCACCATTAATCCTTCCAATCATTCTCACACTGTTAAGGAATCCAAAAGAAGACACCAAACAAGAAGAAACTCAAGAGAGGAAGAAGGCACCGCTTTTCTCGTTAACCTACATCGTATACTTAATTCTAGTCGGCTACTCCCTTTACCTGTTGATTCAAGCAAGATCAGGATGGGTTTATGGCACCGTTTGGAGCGTTGTCTCACCCAATTTCTTTACAACCTATTTTCTCGCAGGCGTTGTCCTAGTCACAATAATCCTGTACTCCTCGACCCGAGCCACATCCAAACTAGTGCTGATAATTCCGTACGCTCTAATCGCTGCGATGATTCCAGCCATAGTCCTCTACCCCGGCGTCTCTGGCGACCCATTCGACCACATGGGCTTTGCACGTGTGGTGGTCGAGTACGGAAACTTCCGAGTATACCCCTTCGCAGCTAAGTTAAACCCCTGGTCCCTTTATTGGCTCGTCAAAGAAAAAGCCCTACCGCTCTCAACCGCCATATTCACCGAAATATTGTGCATTGACGTTTACTGGGTTCACTCATTCATCACACCCCTACTATGGGGAATATTCATCCCAATAGCTACATACAAAATATCCAAACTGCTTGAAATTGGTGAAAGAACCGCACTGATAGCCTCCTTCTTCGCTGGAGTCTACATGAACTTCTTAGGATGGGGCTCCAGATCAACAGGCAATAGCTTCGGGTTCATCCCATTCCTTGTGTCTTTCAGTTTTTCATTGTGGTACCTCAAATCAAACAAAAACCGACTATTACTGTTCTTAGCCCTTCTAACAGCCGCAGCGTCCTTGATTGCACATCCTATGACGGGCATAGTCGCCCTCATATTCTTCTTCTTAGCCATAAACCTGAAAACGTACTGGACTCTTAGACCCCAGAAACCTCGTGTGGCGCAACTTTTCCTAGGCGTGACGATTTTCATATGCCTTTTTGCCATTCCAGCGTTCTTTCTTCTCAACTCCGTTGTCTACTCAGTTTTTGCACCCCAGTACGCTTCAGAAGCAACCACAAGATTCAGCCTTGATAAATTGTTGAAAACCGACTTGTGGTCCTTCATATTTGGAGAATACGCAACTTACACCTTCAAAGACATAATAATTTCAGTTCTGTTTCCCGCTCTAGGCATAGTAGGCTTAGCCTATGCCCTAAAGCACAAAACCCAAACTCAAGACAAGAAACTCAGTATGCTTTTCGTCGGCCTCGCAATAATTCTCTTAATCGCCATCTACAGAATCCTCAACTACGCTATGATCGATGTCCTCTTCAGCCCAAGAAGAGTCTGGACCTTCCAAGATATGCTCGCCATCCCATTAGCAGTCTTAACCATGAGCATAGCCATAGACTACCTCGAGGGAGGCCAAAAACCAAACCCCGTTAAGCTACTAAAATTCGAAAAGTGGAGAATAAAAATCTCATGGAGACTCGTTTTCACCGCCATCTTGGTCGGACTAACATTTTCGGCATTCGCATTGGTGTCGGTCTCAGAAAGCTACGGTCGCTACGGAGGCATGCAATTAACTGAACTCGAAGTAGAAGCCGTAAAGTACATAGACCAACACACCACTGAACGATACGTTGTAGCCACCATGCCCGCAACAACACAAGTAGGGTGGGGATTCGCAGGAATGTGGAATCCCTCAAAATATTACATCTACGACAACAATCTGGGGGAAAAACCCACTGTCAAGAGCATGTTCGACTACATGAAACAATATCAAGCAGGCGTCGGATACTACATCGCCCTATCCTTTAGAACACCAAGCTTCAACAAGGCAATAGCAGATGCATCACGGATTTTTGGACTCTTCAAAATCCTAACGAATGAAAAAGGGTCCATATACATATTCAAGTATATGATCCCACCCATACCAACTGGACCAGATGTTGACGTAATGGCATACCACTGGGATACTCCCGCCGCTTACTTTGTACAGAACGGTTTAGTGAGAATTATATTCAATCCATCAACCCTGACTCTTGACGTAACAGATTTCTTTGGCGATCTATATGAGCGCCTTAACCTAAACCAAACACTAGTCGACGGCGCATATGTCGGAAACTTCCAATCCATTGAACGCTTCGACCCAACACAACAAACATGGCTCGAATGGAATCCTGATGACCAGATATCCCCGTCAACCGAATTTAGGTTTAGAATAAACTTTCAAAACGAGTCCCTAATCGGCGCACTTCAACGCAGCGTCCAAAACATTCAACTTGCCTTCGAAAACGCTCAAACCGCAACCCTCAGCGTAGAAACAGGCGATTTCACACGCCTCTATATTCCAGGCTTGATAGGCGGACCTAATTCCTACGATGTAAACTCACGGGATTATGGAATGTTTTACACACTCAGCCGAACCCCGGAAGTGGTATTGCGACCCGCTTACAAGTCAGAAACATCGACATCCGTTCTAACCTTCAGTGACATTGTGCAACACTGTAAACTGAACATAACCGACACATACCTTACCTACGAATTCTACGTTGAAAACACTGCCCAATCCGATCAATGGGCATCAATCGAAATCTGGCTTCCCGACGTGATCTACAAAGGCATCTTTATGCCATTACGTTACAGTCTAGATGGAGGAAAAACGTGGAGTGAATCCGTAGCTTACGGCGATTTCCCAAGGGGTATACCAATCAAAACAATGCGTGAAAACGAGGTTAATTGGGCTTTCACTCAAGTGTCAAAAGCTTCTGAGGCGCCCAATATCTGGCGGACTTTTACAAAATCAAGTGGCGGTTCACCATCTTTGCCACCCACATTCACTGATTCTGGAGGAGCTCAAAACCGAATTCTTTTGAGCGTTTATCTGCCTTCAGGAGACGAAGCTCTTCTTCAGGTAGGATTCGCAACTTATTATTCCCGTCCATTGAAGGTGACCTACGTGTTTACGGATTCTGACGACATAGCCTATGGATTGCGCAACATGAGAGAAGGAACAATAAAATTCTATGGATACGGCACATCAGCCTACGTTGGAGGCATAACGACAACAATTATACCTTCATCACTCAGTGTTACCGAAGAAGAGACGGGCAAAATTAAGTCAATACTTTTAACCATCTCCGGAGACACCTCCTTCTCTCTGCTTTCTGCAAAAGGCGTGGACACCACCATAGATGCCAATGGAGACGGAATACCTGACCGCATCTGAAGCAACAGGATTAATCTGGACTATAAAGAATCCAATTGCAAAACATTCGCAACGCAGAAGAGCAGAAGTCACTGCCCATCTTCTTCAACCTAAGCGATATGACTCAATTCTAGACGTTGGATGCGGCGACGGATATCAACTAAGCTACATTGTCAGACGAACTCACCGCATAACTGGAATAGACATTTCCCTGAAAAAACTAAAAGTAGCAAGGGAAAAAGTAAAAGGTGTAGACTATATTTGCGCAAGTTCCGAAAATCTCCCATTTAAACGCGAGATTTTCAGCAAGGTCATGTGTCTTGAGCTACTGGAACACCTTCCCAATCCAAATAAAACGCTTAAAGAAATTCAGAGAGTTCTAAAAAATGTGGGAACCTTAATTGTATCTGTACCCTATAAGGGAAACATAACCTTCACCCTAAACACCAGAGGCGAATTAACAGCTCTTTATGGGCACCTTCACAGTTTTGATGAACAAAGACTGGCTTCCGTCCTTCCCAACGATTTTGCGATTCTGCATCAAGTTTACATCTGTAATATCATAGCCTCATATCCACTCTTCGCTTTCCTTCCCATGAGACTCTGGAAACTTCTTGATAGTCTTACCGGAAAGCTTCCTAAAATGAAACCTACATGGTTTATAAGCAAAATCAAGAAACGTATGTTTCTGCAGCAGACTAACCAGTGCCAGGCTTGACCTCCAATACTGGACCAGAGATTAATATCCCCGTGCTTGTTTGAATTTTGAATAAAATGTCACCATTGCTTATTCCCCAGAATACGACTAATCGACTGTTACGATTCCACCGATATCCCCATTGGGTGGCATTCGAAGAGAACTTTAGGTTTGAGACATCAGTGAAGTTAACATAGGCTGAGACACTGATGTTGCTGCCTGTTGCGAAACCTAAAGTCGGCTCATTTCCACTCACTGCAACAAGCAGTTTAGAATCCGTGTTCGTAACCGAGGTGATGTTTGTATCTGAGTGAATTATGTTTCCCCTAGTTTTTCCGAAGTCTGCTTCTTGAAGTGCCAATGTATCATTTTGTTTCAATCTTTTTAGGCTTTGAATGATCAAATCCCTTGCCGTTCCTTCGTCGGTTGTTGTGTGTGATGTAAGAAAAGTGTACAGGAAATGCCCTTCCCAGGAAGATACAGATGTCGAAAGATAGAACGTGTTTCCTGTTCTGTATTGATAAAATGTTGAATTGTTTTGTTTGAAAATCCACCAAAGAAGTTGTGTAGACGAAAGGCGGCACTCTAGAGCCCAAACGTTGTCGAGAATAAGTGTGCCATTGAATGTTCCCACTTCAGTGGTTATCGTTCCATTGGAAAAGATGTAACGCCAATTATATGTTTCAAATGAGTTCATTTGAACAAGACGCCAAGGCTTCTTCACTGTACCCGAATCTGCATAGAAATCATATAGGTATTTGCTCCACCAAAGGTTGATTACTGTGCCTTCGTGTGTGGTTTTTGCTTCCCAGCGATTTTTTGTAGCATTGAATATGATTTGGTTTAGGTTCATTCTTAATGGGTAGACGCCAAATCTTGAACTAACCCAGTTTGATTGCCACATTGGGTAAATGAACCATCCATCATCCGCTTGCTGAATATAAGTTGTGTTGCTTAGTTGAGTGTTAAAAAAGAAATAGTTGCCACCTTGTTGAACTTCGGGACTTGTTGAGAATATGTATGTTTTATCCCAATTCCAACTCAAGGAAAACAAAACTAGGTTAAACCATACATCAACGTAATATCGGGACGCTCCCAGCTGTCTGTCCATGCTGTAACGCTCTGTGTAACGGTTGTAAGACACATCATAGAACATTCTCAGTAATCGCTTAAATGCATCGGGCAGTGTGAGACCACTCTGGCTGACCACGGCGATTGCAACTGCCGTTCCTACATTTCGGTCCCATTCTTCACCAGTTGCGTCAAAATTTGCGTAACTGAAGGAGTCTAAGGTTTGCTGAATCTTCGTTGTGTTGAAAATGGATGGTGTGAGCCTTCTCGCTATTAAAATGTTGAGCAAAGTGATTAATGTATATCTCGTACTTGCAACAGTATCTGTAAACTTATATTTGTATTGGTTGTTCGTTAAGCGGAAGTCTTCGAGGCTTGCGTAAATTCTTTGAAGTTCATCTGTGTAATTTGCAACACCTTTTGAGTGAAGATAACTCAGCAGAACCAGCGCTGGGGCAAAGGCGTTTTGAACGTAATCGTTGTCCGTGTACGTCCCGCCAGTTGTGTATGTGTATTTCCAGGCAAGGTCTGTTGCATTGTTGAGAAACGCTTTGGTCATAAGCCAGTTGATTCTTGTTGAATAGTCATAGTCGTATCCAAGTTCACTTAGAAATTTCATACTCAACCATATTCGGCTGTCGTGCCATAGCCAAGCGTAGTTGGCGTTTGGAGCTGACTGATACAAATACCATGTGTAAGGTTGAGAGGCAGTATTATTGCCTTCCCACTTCAAGTAGTTGTTCAGAAGCCAACGTGCTTCAGCGAGATAATACCCGTTCTGAGTGATATTATAGGCAACTGTTACAGCCCACAAGTATTCGGCGAGATTCCAACGAGTCCATCTCTGAGTTGCGTGTGCACTTGTGAAGTTCCAGCCATATTCAAACCAATCTGAGCTATTGAGACGATTGTGCACTCCTACACGAGCGTCATTGACCAGTTGTAGGAACCAATCTTTAAAATTAATTGTATTTGTAAAAACTGGATAATCTGGGAAGTCAGTTGAAACAACATTGACAGTAAATGAGGCGAATACCAATGTTCCAATTAAGCAGACGATAGCAAGTTTCGTCTTAATTGCCCTCCGATAACACTCCAAGTTGATGCCTGAACCTTTTCACGGGATTTCAATTCTTGAGGAAATGCGGTATTCTCCAGGCGTGGTTGTCAGGCTGCCCCAATTTTTATTGTTCAAAATTGAACCATTGTTAGTGGCATAGATGATTTGTCCGGTTGAGTCAGTTAATTCTATTGCTGTAATAACATGTTCCGTAGGCGCAATATCGACCCAGTCAGCTTCGCCTCTTTCTAACCACCATTCTATTCGAACCTCTCCAATGTATCCAGCATCAGTGACGTTTAATCTCGCATACCATGGATTGCTTGTCCAGATGATGGTGAGATTCCAAGGTTCTAACGCGTCATTTGTGCCACTGTATTGGATCTGACCTTGAACTGGTGATACGATTTGTAAACTTGGTCCGTGTAGAGTTGACAAATAATAAACAGCCAACCCTGCAGATACCAACGAAAGTGCTACGAGGATTACTAGAACTCGCAATTTTTTATGAAACAATCCATCCAATCCCTTGCATTTTTGGAAGCCGTGTCCACAATACTTCACTGTTTGAAAGGCTTATAAATGTAACTTAAATGTTGTTGATTCGTTGTTAATGACTTTACTTACCTACTGTAGCCTGTTCCATAATAGTGAAAGCCTTCTTTCTTCATTCTTATTGGGTTCATCATTCGCTTTCCATCAACTATGATTGGCGGATGCCTCATTAGCATCTTAATCTTGTTGAAGTCTAACTCTTCAAACTTTTTGTGGTCAGTAGCTATCAATAGGCAGTCTGCATTTGTGACAGCCCTAAGAATGTCTTTTGCCTTTTTAGCTCCAAAACTTTCCGCGCAAAATGGGTCGTACACCCAAACATCAGCCTTCATCTTCTTCAAAATGCGGATTATCTTCTCAGACGGACTATTGCTCGCGTCATCAGTTTCACCTTTGTATGCAACACCAAAAACAACAATCTTCGAACCTTCAACCTTCTTTCTAGCCTCCCGCAAACCTTGAACTACCAAATCCACTGCATGCTTAGGCATATCATCATTCAACTTTCGAGAAGCCAAAATTACTTTGGAGTCCAAAGGACTTTTCTCTAGTACATGCAAGAGCAAGTAAGGATCTTTTGTCAAGCAGGGTCCTCCAACACCACAACCAGGTTTATGCACCATGACCCTAGAATGAGTGTTTGCCAACCTTATCACTTCCATAACATCGACCTTTGCCAACTCGCATATCAGTGCCAACTCATTGGCAAAAGCTATGTTCACGTCTCTGAAGGCGTTCTCCGCTAATTTAGCCACCTCAGCACTTCCCACATCCGTGACCAATACCTCTCCCTTTGTCACAGTTCTCAACAACTCACTAGCAACAGTGGCACTATCTTCATCAAAACAGCCTGCGAGCCTCGAATTCTCACTAAGCTCTTGCAATATCTTTCCAGGAGTTATTCTCTCTGGGCAGTAAGCCAGCCAAAAATCCACACTACATTTAAGATGGCTTCCCATCTCGAGCATTCGAGCCACCATGTTTCTCATAGTTCTAGGAGGCACCGTGCTCTCTACAATCACCAGCTTTCCTCTTGAAAGTCCCTGTGCCACCGCTTTACATGGCTTCCTCAAGTAAGTCAAGTTGGGCTTCCTACTTTTGTTCAAGGGAGTTTGGACACAAATTATCGCCACATCACTTTCCTTGACCGCTTCCACAGCGTTTGTGGACGTTTTCAATCTGCCCGAGACAACAACCCTTTTAATTAATTCTTTCAAACCCGGTTCGTTAGTATGAAAATTTGCGGCTGAAATTGCTTCGATCAGATCTCCCCTAACGTCCACCCCGATAACGCAGTATCCTGCATCGGCAAAAGCAGCAGCAGTGGGTAGACCCACACGACCCAGTCCAATCACAACTATACGGGCTTCTCTCTTCCTCAGCTTTTCAATAAATTCTTTCTTCATATGGGTTTCCTCGCTCTTTTTTTGAAATAATCCTCGAATTTCCATACTATTGATTAAGCCAGCGAAGGAATACTTCGCAATCTTTTCTTTGTTTTTTGTATTCTGCGGTAGAACCAATATGTGACGCCCGCACCGACGGTTACTAAAACGACGGTGACAGCGAACCAAGGTTCTCCAAGAGTTCCAGAAACGCTTATAGTTAATGTTCGGTTTGAAGACGCAAAAACGCTGTCGGTAGAGTTAAAAATTTGAATATTCCAAATAAACGTTCCATTTCCACCAAAAGTATAAGTTATCGTGTTCAAAGTGTTGTTTACGACTTTCGATGCGTTCCACACTACTCGTTGCCATATTCCAGTTAGATTAATCCATAGACTAGCATTGCAGATGGTCGTACTTCCGTGTGATATGGGAGTATAAATGAAATTTACGGTAAAGACATTTGATGTTGCTCCATTACTAGGCGTATTTAAGGATACTTCAATATAGTTTTGTTGTGGAACCTCCCATGATACGGTTACCTGATTTGAAGAAGAATGAACTACGTTTATGGTTAGAATCTTTGATGTTATGTTATAGCTCCAACTTGTTGCTCCAGTCACGTTTGTTGGTTCGCCTTTGTCTCCAACATAAACTTTAGTGGTGCTTGTATTGCCTGAGGGAGCTGAAACAATGAACGTAAGTTCAACATCAGATAAAGATATAGAACTGACCATGGCATTATCGGACGAAATCGTTAAACTATCAATATTGAAACGAGACAAGACACTAAACTTTACGTTGTATGGGCTAGATGTTTTAGTCATGTATTCTAAGCCTATGTATCCTTCGTATACTTGGTAAAAGCATGCAATTTTATCTGCTTGTGTTAAAACTTCCGTTGATTCATCAAGCCAATCAACTCTTGTCTCCCATGTTGAGGTTGAGGAGGTATATTCTCTGTAATAAAAATGATTGGCAGTCGGGTAACTTGTCCAAAAAACATACAAATTATTCGTTTTGTAATCAATGCTTATAACTGGAACTGACATATATGTAGCTCCTGCTTGAAGCGTTGTCTCCGCAACAAAGGAATTATTACCATAGAAGTATTTAGTGTATAGAATATCTTTAGTAATTCTCTTCATAAATGTTAAATGAACGTCATCGTCCTGAGCAACTGCAGAGTAAAAATAAACTTCATATATGCCTGAAGTTGTTGAAGCGTTTGTTAGCCAAGCATTTCCGTTCCAAGCCTTAGCTTGTAGCGGAACATCATCTTCAACGTACACAGCAAACATTTTATTGTTTGTTAATGGAATAATTGAAACCATCCAATCGTCATCTGGTGGACCAAGATTTTCTGATTGTAGAAGATATGGAAAACCATTAGGTGTAGTTCCCCACGTTCCATTGTTCCATTGACTTTTAACAACGTAAGGATGTTGTGTGCTGTCTGTGACATTTAAATCTCGATAACCTATCCAAACATATCCAGAAGTATCAACAGAAACATATGGAAGACTTGCTTTATTAAAGACTGTAGAAATAGTTTGTTCTGAAGTGCTCCATGTTATTGTTCCATTGCTATTGGGCGTGCCTCTTCGATAATTTATTGTGTAAGTAGAGGCGTAAGCATAGTGGAAATATGTTCCATCAAACCAGACTGACAATTTACAACCAATGGTTGATGCTTTTATTGTAGCAGAATCTGACCATGTTATTCCATCAGTACTTGAACGATAAACCATGTTCGTACCGTCTGAATAGACCACCCAAAATCTACTATTTGCAAAAAAAGTTTTTCTTTGCAAAGAATATGTAACTGCATAACTTGATGTGCTTGTTCCAACAGGTGACTGAGCATTAGTTTGTGGCACTACTGCACCAAACAAACCCAACGTTAAGATGAAAAGAAAACTGATGCAAACACGCTTAGACATTAGTTTTTTCATTTTCAATATACTTCCTTGTTCGTAATCATAATAAGAAAGCCTTATAAGGGTTGTTTAGGAAAAAATAACTAATAAAATTAAGTATTTTTAAATAATAGTAATTTCACGAGGCTTTTTATATAACATTTACGATTGCCTCTATATGACCAAACATGAAAACAGATTCCGAAACGTATCCCGCGATGCTTCGGATGCAGCTATCCGCTTCCTTTATATTTTAAATTACCGTTTATATTAATGTTTACAAAGTTAAATCAGGTGAAAACTTGCAAAAGCGATCAAAGTTGGTCACCGTTTTGCACTTAATGAAAGACAGAGTCAATGCCTTTTACATTTTGGCTGCGGTTCCGCTTGTGTTGATTGTATTATATAATATTCACTATTTGTCTCCCTTAATGTTTGGTTTCATTCTCCTGCTCCTGAAAAGGAACGAGTTATTCGCTTATCGTGGAGCAAACCATATTCAGAGACTCGGGGGTATCACTCTTCTGCTTTGCAGTTTCATCGTTTATTATGCGTTGACTTATCTCTTTCCACCACTACTCTATGAAATACTATTCTATGGAATAGCAGTAACCTATATCGCGTACATTTTGGGATTGTTTCTTACATTTTTTGATTTTTCCGCCCTAAAAAAAGCCTTCACACCTATCTTCATTATTGCAGCGGCGACTTCCTATGGCTACGTCTCTTCATGGCTACAATTATACCTGTCACCGTACATCATCCCCCTCTTTACATCGCTCGTTGGAACAATTTTAAATGCTTTGCAAGTACGAACAATAGTAGAGTATCCTAACCTTCTCACCCTTAATGCACCAAGGGGTTCGCTTCCTCTTATAATTATTTGGGGATGCGTAGGCGTTTACGGTGCTTTACTTTTTTCTATATTACTGGTCGTGGTGTTGTCTGAGGAACCCGCAAGCCTTAAAACCAAGATACTATGGGCAATCATAGGCATAATTGGAATACTCGCTTTAAATGTCATCCGTGTGGTCGTAATTTTGGTAATAGCATATTATTATAACTTCAATGTGGCAGAACAGATAATTCATCCTTATCTGGGCTATGCTCTCTTCTTAACATGGCTTATGTTGTTTCTTACCATGTTCTCCAAGAGGCAATCTATTTTCAGAAAGATCAGGGCTCTAAAGCCCCAAAACACTAGTGATAAATGAATGATGTTAGCCTTACCCAAACGTCGAAATGCTGTAGCGCCGATAATACCCCGCATCCTTCAAAGCAAAGCAACAACACAGCGTTCACTCTCCTATGGTTGCATAAAAATTTTAGAAATGTCTATTAATCACGACCTGAAAAGTCTATTAACCACATTCAGCGCCAACATTAGAGAAATAGCAAATCACCAGTGAGCAAGACATGAAAAACAGTTCGGTGTTAATGAGCCTTCAGAATCAAATAACACGAGACCAAAAATTCGCGTTTACTATACTCTCGTACATAACAATTCTTTTGATCTTTGTAAACATGTTGCTCATCAACTCTCCAGCGATAGGTGTAGTAACCTCCGCAATATACCTTCTAATAAACGCAACCTACCTAGGTCATGCTTTGTTCAGGGAAGAAAACGCCTTCGTGAAGTTCATGCTAGGATTGCTTCTCCTAACAGTAATTTTGGGATTAGTTGGTTGGGCTGTCATGATTCTTTACAATCTCAACATCATAGGGGCTGTTATGGTTCTCTCTATCACGTCTTCATTTGCCTCCTTTTTGAATAAAAAGGTGAAATCCGAAAATGTCGGTCAATAGAAAAGGCAACGCCAGCTACTTCTTTGCTCTAAAACTTCTGTACTTGTCCATGACTGTTCTTTTGTTTTATCTCCTCTACTTATCACGCAGGGTTGAGGTGTATACGGTTTGGGAAGCCATCCCCACAGCTTTTATGCCATTGTTTATTGTTACAACTCTCCTTTTAATGGCAATCATTGTATCTACTGAAAGAGTTGAATACAAGTTGTTGTTTACGATTCTTCATTCTATACTTTCTCATGTTTTTATGGTGGTAATTTTTCCAGCGGGCAACATCGGTGTCCAACAAACATTCTTAGGCAAAACTCGACTCGTTTTTGACAACGTCATTTCCAATGGGTTCGGCTGGTCAATGCCAGGCATTCTTCCGAAGATTTATATCTTGTTTAGGGGGGAAAACATTCAAACCGCCTTTAGTGTAATTTTCGCTCGTATGTTTGGCGTTGATGTCTATTGGACGCACTTGTTGCTTGTACCACTCTTATGGGGAATATTTGTTCCCTTTATTGCTTTCATGACTTCGAAAACCCTTGGCGCAAGCGAGAGAGTCTCAGTTCTCTCAAGCTTAGTTGTTTCTTTGTTTCCAACAACCATCGTCTGGGGCGCTACATCAATAGCGAACAGCCTAGGCTATCTCTTCTTCTTTTGCTTCATCTATTCTCTCTTAAAATACCTCAAATCGAATAAAGTGAAAGACCTCTTTCTGGTCATCCCATTCTTTCTTGCATCATTTCTCTCCCACTATTTAGCTGGAACCGTAGCCTTCGCCATGTTTCTACTGGCAAATGGAGTCAAAACCTACGAAAAAGAGAAAAGTGAATCTCAGTTACGAGCCAAACTCGCACTTCTCACTTCTTTCACTTTTAGCGCAAGCATCTTGCCGTTCGCCTTGGCATATCGAAGGTTCTTTTACCTTTGGGCAGATACACGTTTTAGTTTACAACCATTGTACGAGTTGTCGTCCTCGGAAGCATTTTTCTCCGCTCTACTAGGAAATTACTTCGACTTCATATCTCGGGAGGCATACATCACAACACTGGTCCTCGGTGTTGCTCCGTTGATCGGGCTTATTGGAATGATATATGTTCTAGTAACAAGCGCTAGAAGGAGTTCCAAAACGAGTATTGATCCGTGCGTGTTATTGCTTGCTTTAGGAGTTGCTTTGATAGCGATTAATGATAGGATTTTGAAGCTTTTTATGACGAATGTCCCTTTCGTTGAGCCTGACAGACTTTGGGTGTTCAGAGATTTCCTCCTTGTTCCATTTGTAGCTCTTTTCATCGTGGGCACCATCTTGGAGACGCGCGCCATCTTTGACAGAGTGTCTAAAAACGTCTTTTCGATTTTGCAAAAAACATTCTCACTAAGCAAGTTTTCCAACGCATTTTCATTTTTCACGCGTGGACATTTGATTAGAGATGTAAGTTTAGGGTCTATCTTAGCGTATGTCCTGATACTCACAGTTGTTTCTAGCTGGGTTACAGTGTCAGTATACTACGCCTATCCACATTGGGCTCCACTGCAGACGACCTCATACGAACTTGAAGCAGTTAAATACATTGACCAAAACACAAAAGAAAGATACATCGTAGTCGGCGACCAATGGATCATATTCGCTGGACAGATGTTCGTCGGAATCAACAACCCCAGAGCCTTCTACTTCTCCCACATAGACCCACATGGAATTAGCCTCTTCATTCAGATGAAAACCAATGTTACAAAAGAAACCCTAATCGAAGCCATGAAAATCAACAACGCCACAGTCGCATACTTCATTATAGAAAAACCTAGAATGGGCACAGAAACCTACAACGATATCATCAACAAAGCCCAACAAAACAGCCTCCAAACATACAAAATCTTCTACTACCCTAAAGACGAAGAAAAACTCCGCATATTCTACTATGAAAAACCAATTAATGGCTAAGGAAGACTTTATGGAACAAGGATTCGTTCCAAAAAGCCCACGATAGGACCCGCTCTTTTCCCCATTAAATTCTGAATAACCTGAAGGTCCTGTTTTTCTATTGCCTTCGAAATTCTCAAAGCAACCGTGTAGACAACTCCTCCAATCAAAATGTATACAGGTAACAAAATACGGTTAGGATACAATTGCGCTATCAGTCCGACAACAAGGGCCATCAAAAGAGCAGCGCTCCAACCCTTCCACACGGCCTCTCGGTCGAACCGAATCGGCACACGCCGTCTCAAAAAAACAACAGTGAGAACAAAGGACACTATCATAACCGTTCCTTTAACAACAGCTATTCCAACAGCGCCAAAAAATGGCAACACCAAAATCGATGCGACCACACCAAACACTGTGGAAAAAACATTGATTACTAGAATGGTCCCTGTCATATTATAAACAAGAAGCAAAACTCCTAAGGCAGCGCCCATCCCAACAAGCGCTCCTAAAAGACTCAAAACAGCAAGAATCACAAAGCCACCAGCGTATTTTTCTCCAGCAAAAATCGTGAGAACGGGATTAGCTGTGACCATTAACCCCAAAGCAAGCGGCGTATATAATAAAGTTACATACCGCGTGCTAGCATTTACAGCAGCCACAACTTTCTCATGCATGTTCTTCCCATACTGCTCACTAAAATACGGAAACAACGCCGTGCTAAGCGCTGCTGGTATTATGTTGAGCACGCCAAAGGCTGTGAGAGCAACATTGTAAACCGCAACCTCACTCAAAGGTATATAAGCCAACAATGCAACGCGATCAAACCAACTGTAAAGAAAAACAACGATATTCATGAGGAAAAGAGGCCACGAAAACTTTGCTAACATCTTAAAATGGAGAATAACCTTCCTAGCCGAATGTAACTTGATATGTCCACCCCTTAACAAAACAACACTACTCAAAGCCACATAGGTGAAATCGCCAAGAATCCAACCAACAACAAGCCCCACCAAACCATATCCGAATACCAAAAAAATCACCCCGAACGATTGGCAAGTAACCGACACAATCACGTTTAGAGCAGCTATTTGAGCAATTCTATTCAACCCAAGAAGAAGGCTGCTTATTGTAGAAGTAACGCAAACAAAGAAAACGTCTACGCTAAGCAACTGAAACAAAAAGGCATAGTCTCCACTTTTAAACATCATAAATGACAATTGCGAGGCAGATAAAGCACAAAACAGGGAGAAAACACCAGCCAACAAAACTTTTGTCAAAATTCCAACAAAAGTTATACACGTATAATCTAAATCTCTCCCTATAAACTCAGCCACATACTTCGCTAACCCGCTGCCAAACCCCAAATCCGAAAGTAACTGAACCACGCCAGCAATAAGCATCAAGACAACAACAACCCCCATCTCCGCCTGCGTCAAGACCCTCGCAACAAAAGCAAAAGACACCGCACCCACTAACACAGTAACCAAACTCTGCGCCACGAGATACGCCGAACCTCTACCTACACGCACTGAATCCGCTTCCATCATCAGCCAACCATCCAACAAAGCATAATCTCAATCTTGATATTTTAACAATTCTATCAAAAGACTCGTTCATCAAGCCCAACAAAACAACATCTCAACATACAAAATCTTCTACTTTCCTGAAGGCGAAGAAAAACTCCGCATATTCTACTATCAAAAGTCCTCGACGATTAAGCCATAGACAAAACAACCTAAAAAATGCCTTCAGGCATCTGCACTTATCGTACCAACGTTGAGAAAGTTTAAAAT
>Ga0315282_10004061_pt1 | contig 25769 bp, 26 predicted proteins | sample YL17G07_20_MG_FD_203693 | JGI IMG/M metagenome (GOLD analysis project Ga0315282, IMG submission 203693) | Sediment microbial communities from Yellowstone Lake, YNP, Wyoming, USA - YL17G07_20 | ecosystem: Environmental > Aquatic > Freshwater > Lake > Sediment | place: USA: Wyoming | collected... | reverse complement strand
TCCTACACCCGGGAGGCGGGGCTGCGCAACCTGGAGCGGGAGATCGCCTCGCTGTGCCGGGGCGCGGCCCGGGAGATCGCCGAAGGCCTCAAGACCCGGGTGGCGATTGATGAAGGGGACGTGGCCCAATATCTGGGTCCGCTCAAGTTCTTCCGGGACGCGGCCTTGGAGCATCCGGAGCCCGGGGTGGCCACCGGCCTGGCCTGGACCCCCAGTGGCGGCGACATCCTCTTCATCGAGGTCCTCAGGATGCCGGGGACTGGCAGCCTCAAGCTCACCGGGCAGTTGGGCGACGTCATGAAGGAGTCGGCCACCGCGGCGCTTTCCTATATCCGGGCCCGGGCCCCGTTTCTGGGCATCGAAGAGGACTTCTTCGATAAAGCCGACCTCCACATCCACGTGCCCGCCGGCTCCATCCCCAAGGACGGGCCCTCCGCCGGGGTGGCCATGCTCTGCGCCCTGGTGTCGCTGCTGTCGAACCGGCCCATCAAGAAGGGCTTGGCCATGACCGGCGAGATCACCCTGCGGGGCCACGTTCTGCCGGTGGGCGGCATCAAAAACAAGGTCCTGGCCGCCCACCGGGCCGGCATCAAGGAGATCATCCTGCCAGCCCAAAACCAGGTGGACTTGGAGGAGATTCCGCCTTCGGTGCGGGAGGAACTCGTCTTCCACCCGGTGGAGAGATTAGACCAGGCCCTGGAGATTGCCTTCCCGCCCCGGGAAAGCCAGTAATATTGCGGGAAAGTAGGGGCGACCGGCTGGGTCGCCCGTGGTAGGGCGGGCGTCCCCGCCCGCCGCCTTTGGTAGCCGCAGGCTTTAGCCTGCGTTATCATTTATCGGGCGACACCCGCCCCCAAAAAACCAGTAACATAGGCCTCTGGCCTGTGTTTAATGTAAGGTGCGTCCCCACGCACCACAACAAACTTCTCCTTTTCAAAACTTGACCTTGAATTTGAACTATGAACTATGAACTATGAACTATGAACTATGAACCTTGAACTTTGAACTTTGAACTCTATCAATCGGAGGAAGATCAATGGCCGTTTTTACCTGTGAAAAATGCGGCAGTAACGTGGAAACCCGCTGCAAACCCAAGAAGTGCACCGCTTGCGGCGAGTCCGGCACCATGTGCAAGGATGAGGCTGCCGCACCGCCCAAGAAAGGGAAGAAATAGGTGATAAGATTGTAGGGGCACAGCTTGCTGTGCCCTGATTATGATTCAGTGTCACAGGCCTCCGGCCAATGATTGACCCAGGCGGGAAGCCGGTGCCGCCAGAGAACCGCCGTGGGCGGCTGTCCCACATTTCCTTCCTTTCTCCCGCCAGTTATGGCATCATATCTGCAATCTTTCTGACGTTTTAATTTTTTGCCTTTCAACTAAAAACTAAAAACTCGAAACTCGAAACTGCCTTTATGATTTATGGGATTGGAGTCGATCTGGTCAAGGTAGCCCGCATCGCCGCTGCTATCCAGCGTCACGGCGAGCGCTTCCTGAACCGCGTCTTCACCCCCCGGGAAATCGCCTACTGCCAGAGGAGGCGCGGCAGCGACTCCGCCTTGGCCCTGCGCTTCGCTGCCAAGGAGGCCTTCTCCAAGGCCCTGGGCGTCGGGCTGCGCCGGGACGGCATCCGCTGGCGGGAGGTGGAGGTGGTCGCCAACTCCCTCGGCAAGCCGGAACTTTTGGTCAGCGGCCGGGCCGCCGAACTCTGCGCCGAGGCCGGCATCACTAACATGCACCTCTCCCTCACCGACGAAAACGACCAGGCCCTGGCCGTGGTGATTTTGGAGAAGTAATGTCTGAAGCTACCGCCACCTGCCGAATCCATGATAAATATGAAGAGATTGAATGTTCCAATCCCGCCTATGATGTCGAAGGATTCTGCATCCTCCATTCCCAGGAAAAGGCAAAAGACCCGGAAGCCTTTAAGACAGCGTTGCGGGCGAGGTGGAACCAGCAAGATACAGAGTTCTATGATTTTCGCTTAGTCTTTTTCCCCGTTCCTTTTGATCCGAAGGACTTTTTTGGCTCTCGGGAATTTTCCAAACCCGTAGATTTTTCCGGGGCCACCTTTACGGAGGGGGCGGTTTTTTCCTGGGCCACCTTTACGGAGAAAGCGAATTTTGCCGGGGCTACCTTTATGAAGGAGGCGTATTTTGTCGATGCCACCTTTAGGAAGGAGGCGAATTTTTTAACGGTCACCATCAGGGGGCGAGCCGTCTTGCTGGACCTCAATCCGCCGCAGGCAGGAGTGCCTTCGCCTCCCGCTTTTCGAGCCGATTTTCAGTACTTGCATTTTAGCCCGGAGGCGATGCTACGCTTCCAGGACCTCTCTCTGGCCTACTGCACTTTTAACGCCAGTGATTTGCGCCGCGTGGAATTTCACCACGTACAGTGGCATCCTTATCGGGGCCGCCAGGCAGTATATGACGAGGTATTATTAAGGCAGGAAGAAAAGAAAAAACCCTGGTTTTGGGCCTGGCTCTTATACGATGATCCCCATGCTGATCCTCCTTCCTCCTGGACAGATAAATACGGCGAAGTGGAGCGCCTCTACCGTGATCTTCAGGAAAACTATGAAAGGGCCAGAGACTACAAGAGGATGGGGGACTTCTACTATGGCGAGATGGAGATGCACCGCCGGGCCAGCAAATGGCGCTGGTTTCCCTTCTACTGGTATAATCTCTACTGGGCTTTGAGCGGCTATGGCGAGCGGCCCTCCCGGGCCTTTGGCTTGCTGATCTTCTTTCTCGCGGTCTTGACGGGCTTGCTCGCCTGGTCCGGTCTGGAAATCTTGGACCACAAATATAGTGCCGGTTTCGGCAATCCTTTCTTTTACCTCTTGCAAAAAGTCACCCTCCAGCGGCCCACCTGGGCCGAGCCGGTGGGCTTTGGGGGCAAGCTTGTGGCTGGAGTCAGCGTCCTTTTCATCCCCGGCCAGGCGGCTCTGTTTCTGCTGGCCCTGCGCAACCGCCTGGGCCGGAGGCGGTAAAGCAGTAAGTAGCGCAGGCCTCCGGCCTGTGATTTACAGGCTGGAAGCCTGCGCTACTATGGAACAGCCCGGCGCGGCTATTCCACCTTTTTCCCTTGGCGTCTTTTGCGCCTTTGGGTGAGCTATCCTTGGCTAATCCCGATCACCGATTGATCGTCTACGGCACCCTGGCGCCCGGAGGGATGTATCACTATCTGTTGGCGGACCTGCCGGGGGTCTGGGAACGCTGCGTCATCCGCGGATATATGAGGGAGTATTGGGGCTTCATGGCCTTTCAATATGATGAGAAAGGCCCGGAGCATCAGGCCTGGCTCCTCACCTCCCCGGCCCTGCCGGAGATGTTTCCGGAGTTGGACGCCTTCGAAGGCGAACCTTACCGCCGCCTTATTATCCCGGCCCGAGTGGGCCTCCGCCGGGTCCTGGCCCACATTTACGAAAGGAAATACCTCGAATAGGTAATCAGCACTAGCAACTAAAGGTAAGAATTTCGCCACCCCCACCCCAGCCCCCCCCATCCCAGGGGGAGGGGGTTCCGCCATGGCCCGGTCTCCGGCTCACCGGGGCTATCTTGCCTTTTCCCAGGCACGACATATTATAGGTAAAAGGAGGGATGGCCATGCGAAAGTTTTGGATAGGAGTTGCGTTCATCCTGGCGGGATTTTGCCTGGCGGGCGCCGCCCTGGCGCAGTCGCCCACCACCTCCGGCGGCTCGGGGATGTCCCTACTCAATCTGGACAATACCGTGGCCTTGCACGGCTATGACCCCGTGGCCTATTTCAACCGGGAGCGGCCGGCGCGGGGCAACAGAGGGATATTGGAAAGGGTCGGCGGCGCCACTTATTATTTTGCTTCCCGGGCCAGCCGGTATACTTTTCTAAAGAATGCCCCAGGATATCAGCCGCAGTTCGGCGGCTATTGCGCCACTTCCATGGCCCAGGGGCGGCTGGAGGACATTAATCCGGAAAGTTTTGTGGTTTTTGACGGCAAGCTTTATCTCTTCAAAGACGAGACGGCCCGGGCCCGGTTTCTGAGTGACCCGAGAGGGACCATCGCCGCGGCGGCGCACAATTACTTCGAGAAGGCCCAACGGCAAAGGACCTATTATTAGGCCGAGAGAATTGGCAGTCGCAGGTCTTGGCAAAAACCTGCGCCCGCCTGGGCAAGAGGTCTAGGCTGCGGGTCGGTAAGGGCGGTTCGAGAACCGCCCCTACAAGAAAATCGACCCGAGGGAATGTCGGTCTGGTCCCCCAAGATGGCGATAATAAGTATCTTTCTGTGCTTATGTGCGATTTTAGTGCCGGCCAGGGCCGGAGGCGATGAGGCCTTCCAAAAGCCGGCGCCGGGACGCACCTGGCAGTTTCCCGGCGACCATGGAGCCCACCCGCAGTTCAAGACCGAGTGGTGGTACTGGGTGGGGCACCTGAAGAATAAAGAAGGCGAGGCCTGCGGTTATCAACTCACCTTCTTCCGGGCGGCCGTCCGTAAGCCCGACCCCCGGGCCCGCTCGGCCTGGTCCCTGCACACGGTATATTTCGCCCACCTGGCCGTTTCCGACCCGGACCGGCACAAATTTCAGTTTCGGGAAAAGGCGGGCCGGGGGGCTCTGGGGCTGTCAGGGGCTGAGCCGGGCCGCCTCAAGGTCTGGATCGACGGCTGGCAGGCGGAGCAAGTGGGCCAGGCCATTCGTCTCCAGGCCCGGGACGAAGCGCTGGGATTGGATTTGAGTCTCACGCCCCTGAAACCTCCGGTTCTCCACGGCGACGGCGGCTTCAGCCGCAAGGCCGCCGGCTTTGACGCCGCCAGCTACTATTATTCCCTCACCCGTCTGGATACCAAGGGACAACTGACGCTAAACGGCCGCAGCTTTGAGGTAAACGGGATTAGCTGGATGGACCACGAATTTTTCACCGGTTCCATGGCCCCGGGCCTGGTGGGCTGGAACTGGTTCGCCCTGCAACTGGACGACGGCCGGGAAGTAATGCTCTATCTCTTGCGCCATAAGGACGGCAGCCTGGACCCGGCCTCCTCCGGCACCCTGGTGGACTCCGCCGGGCAGACGCGGCATCTCAAGTCAGCCGATTTCCAGGTCAAGGCGACCGGCGCCTGGAAGTCGCCCCACTCCGGCGCGACTTATCCGGCGGGCTGGCAGATTACCTTCCCCGAAGAGGGTTTAAATCTCACCCTGACCCCCACCCTGGCCGACCAGGAGGTGCGGGCCGGGGCCCCGGCGCGGGTGAGTTATTGGGAAGGCCAAGTGAAGGTCCAGGGTCGCAATGATGATCGCCCCGTCACCGGCCAGGGCTACGTGGAACTAACCGGCTACGCCGGCGCCCTGGGTGGGAGGTTTTAGGAGGATTGGGGGAGGTCAGGGGCCGGCGGTCCCTGGCCCTTCCCCCACAAAAATATAAGGGGGTCCGGCATGCCGCCGGACCCCCGTCTTCTATATATTAAATCCCTTTCGGGCGTTAGCGCGTCAGCCAGCGGTCGTTGCGCACCGTTAGGAAGGCCCAGGGCTGGACCCAGTTGAGGAAGAAAAAGGCGAAGTAAGAGTAGAGGATGCCGTAAATGAATTCCAGGTCCCGTTCCTGGGAGATGTAGTAGTACATCCACACCAGGGTGAAGGCCCCCAGGCCGGCAAAGAATTTCACCATGACGATGGGGTAGATGAAGAAGGAGACCAGCAGCATCCCCAGGAAGAGGTAGGTCAGGGGAAACTCGATCTGAGTAATGAAGAAGTCCATAATGGGCAGCAGCCAGTGCTTTTTCCGGTAGTTGCTGAAGATGAATTTGACCTGGACCCAGTTTTCCCGGAAGTTGCTGCGGTCCCAACGCAGGTACATGCGCACCAGGCCCCGATAGGTCTCGGGGACTACGGTATAGACCACGGCGCTGCGCTGGTAGACGGTGAAGTAACCCTGGCGCAACACGAGGTTGGTGAGGGCCCGGTCCTCGCCGATGTTGGCCGGCAGGCCCATGAAGGTCTGGCGGCGCCATTCCTCCAGGACGGGTTTCAGGGCCTGGGCCCGGTAGGCGGACAGGGCGCCCGGGGTGCAGGTGACGCAGCCGTACATGGATTGGGAGGCCCTTAAGAAATCGAAGGCCAGGACGAAACGTACCGCCAGCATCCGGGCCATGAGGCAGCGAACCCGGTTGAAGACCTTGACGTTGCCGGCCACGGCGCCCACCTTGGGGTCCTGGAGCATGGGGGCGATGACCTGCCGCACCGTGTCGGGCTTGATGATGCTGTCGGAGTCGATGGTGACGAAAAATTCGCCCCGGCCCCGGGTGAAGCCGGTATAGAGCCCTTCTTTCTTACCCCGGTTTTTGGGGAAGCGGATGGCCTTGATGAGTTCGGGGCAGCGCTTCTGGGCCCGGTCGATATAAGTCCAGGTGTCGTCCTTGGAGCCGTCGTCGATGCAGATGATCTCGAGGCGATCCGCCGGGTAGTCGGAAGCGGCGACGGCATAGATGGCCTTTTCCACCATAGCCCCTTCGTTGTAAGCCGGAATGATGACCGTCACCCGGGGCAGGGGCCCTGGGGGCAGCGGGTAAGATTTATAGCGCCACCAGAGGACGGTGCGCACTATCTGGAAGGCCAGATAAGCCAGGGTAAAGCCTGCCCCCAGGCCCATAAGGGGCGAGCCGAAGCTCTTGCTGCTGAGGAGTTGGAGATAGCCGTTGAAAGAGCCGACCTTAATGGAGACGACGAAACAGACCGACAGAATCAAAGGGACCATGATCTTGAGGATCAGGTCCAGCACCTGGATCCGCTGTTCTTCTTTGTTCCGCCATTTGCCCTGAATCCAGGCGGCGGCGGAAAGGGTGGTGCGCATATGGAGACAGACCTCGTAAAGGCAATTAAATTCAACCAGTCATTTAACTATGCAAATGACTTGCCAAAAAAAATTAAAAATATAATGGCTAACCTATGGAATTGACGAGGGAATTAAATTAGACAAAATTGTCTGAGATTGGTTCGGGGCGGGAATTTCTCTACTTGAGAGAAGCGCTGGGAAGCATGATAAATATTTCTCAAAATGATAAAATAGCCGCCGGGGACCAAATAAATTTAGCGGCAAAAGACGAAAGTCCCATGGGCAGGGGAGGGGCGGGGTTAAATAATTTTGTTTTACAGAAAGCAAGGAGATGACAAAATGGAAAAGGGATAAAGATTGGGGCTACGGCGGGTCACTTGAAATCGGCTTAGCTGGCCTATCTCACTGGAAGCAGGAAAGCTATTATTGTAAACGAAGCCAAAAAAGAAAGGATTTTTCCGCCGCCGCTCAAAGGCGCGGTTCACTTCTTCAAGATCTTATGGTAAATAGATTACGACAAACGGTTATTTCCCATGGTCGCAAGCCGGGCCTCCGGATTGCCAACCAATAAGGAAGCGTATGGAAGATAAGCCAAAAACACCCTCGGCGGAAGAGACAGGGGGGCTGAAGCTGTGCGAGCTGGGCCAGGAGGTGGTCATCCCGGCCGGCAGCCGCGTCGTCAGCCAGGGGGAAACCCCGGAATTTTTCTACGTGATCCAATCCGGCCGTTTACGAGTCTTTCGAGAGACTGCCGACCGCATCCAAACCAACCTAACGGAATTGGGGCCCGGGGCCTATTTCGGCGAAGTGGCCCTGGTGACCGGCCAGCCACGCTCCGCCTCGGTGGAGACTTTGACCGAAGCCCGGCTGATTAAAGTCTCCCAGGTGGAATTCGACCGCCTGTTGGATCAGAACCCGAAGCTGGCCCGGCACATCATCAATCAGTTGGCCAACTGGCTGGTGACCGGAGACAGTCGCCTGGAGAAAGAGGTGGTCCACCAGGTGAAGCTGCGCCAGATCTCCTGGTTCGACTACGCCCTCATGGTCGGCTTGAGCATTATCTTCGGCGTGGTCTTTAACCTCTATAACGACAACAAGATTCCGCTCATTTACGGTTGGGGGGAAAAGGCCGACATTCGCGAGATTACCCTCAGTAACGCCGAAGAATTGTATAAACAGAACCAGGCCATTTTCATCGATGCCCGGAAAAGCGCCTTTTTCGACCAGAAGCACCTTAAGGGCGCCATGAATCTGCCCTTGATCTTATTCGACCTGATGTACCCCATGTTCCAGTTCACCCTGGAACAGACGCCGGGGGCGAAGGATAAGACCACCATCGTCTATGGCGGCTCGTTCAGCCGGCGCTTCGATATTGAACTGGCCCGCCTGCTGAAGAGCAAAGGCCTGGACAAGGTGGCGGTGCTGGGCGACTATTCGGGGTGGCAGAAGGCCTTTCCCGTGGAAGAAAGGCCGCCCAAGGAAGGAGCCAGTATCTCGCTGGGTCTGGCGGGACTGCTCGAATGGCTGCCGTTGTCCATTTTTCTACTCATCCTGATTCCTCCCATCCGCCGCAGCCCTTACCTGGCGGTGGCCGGCCGGTTGCTCCTGGGGGCGATCTTTATCTCCTTCGCCTTGAGTAAAATCTTGCGGCCCGCGGTCTTTGCCTTGAACACGGTGGATTACGGCATGATGCCCTCCTTCGGGGTGAACCTGTGGGCCCTCGCCCTGCCCTGGGCCGAACTGGTGGTCGGGTTGTTCCTGGTCCTGGGCATCCGCACCCGAGCTGCGGCCACCCTGATCGGCGCCATGAACGTCATCTTCATCGTGGGCCTGGTCTGGGCCATTTTGCACCACCTGCCGATTAACTGCGGCTGCGTCGGTGAAGTGGGGGAACCGGTGAACTGGTGGAAGGTTCTCAAGAATACCGGGATGCTGGTTATGACCATCCAAATCTTCCTCTACGATCGCTTTTTCGTGCTGGATCGGGGAGGCTTCACCTTGCGGGATAGAACAATATGAAGACAAATTTTCTCAAGTTGGCGGCGGTCCTTGGTCTGATCATGTTTTGGCTGGTTCTGGGTGGTTGTGGGGAGTCTCGCTCCCCCTTCGCCGGGACCTATCGTTCGCTGGAGCCCTTCGCCGGTAAAAATTTCGCTGAACTCGAACTTAAAGAGAATGGCAAGGGAACCTGGACTCTGGCCGGGAAAACCATGGCGGAGTTCACCTGGGTGGTTAACGACGGCAAGCCCTGGTTTTACCTAAAGACCGGCGGTATTCTTATCGCCACCCCCACCGAAGGAGGAAAGGTGCTATCGGTGGACACGACCGGCGACTGGCACCCCGGCTGTCCACCCGGCTCTTGTGTGCTCTTTAAGCGGGTCCAAAAAGGAGGTTAAGGCAATTTTTAATTTCGCGGCCCCAGGGGCCAAGATTAAGGCGTTGAGCCTCCTGGGGATTCTTTTTCTGACTATGGGAGGTTTCCTCAGCCCGCGGACGGTTTGGGGAGCCGGCGCGGTGGAAGTGCGCCGCCTGGGGTTGAGCAAGGTAGGGGAAAACACCCTGTTGACCGTAGTCCTGGACCGGCCCGCCGAGCCCCGGGTCACCACCGCCAAGACCATGGGAAAGCCCCAGCTAGTGGTGGAGTTTCCCCAGGCCCGGGCCGGGCGGCTGCCGACCCGCCTGGAGGGGGACGATTTCTTGGTGGAGCAGGTGCAAACCCAACCGGCTGCCCCCGGAGGCGGCGTCCGGATAACCCTGGACCTTTTCCCGGACCAGCCTTTTGCCTTCTGGCGGCAGAGCCGGCCCGGCGCCGGGGGACAGACGCTGTTTATCCTGGGTCTGAAACCGGACGCCTCAGCCAGCAGCCTGGCGCAGATGCGGCCGCCGCTGCCCTCGGAACCGGCGCCCTCAGTTCCCGAAAGCCCTTCGGGACTGGGACGGGAACCGGAGTGGGATTCCACCCCGCCACCGGCGGAGCCGGCCCCGGAAGATAACCGGCCAGCGCCGCCGGCGGGGAATGTCGTGCCCGGCAGTTTTTCCGAGTTGCACCGTTTTATGCCCAAGGCCGGGCCTTTGCTGCAAAGTCTGGAAAGGGACGGCTGGTCCGTGGGGGAGTCGCATACCTATGATCGTCCGGGGCAGCGTTTCAGTCGCGATTTCGTCCTGACCAACCTGAAGTACCCGGAGCTGGCGGTTAAGATCGCTTATCTCCCCGCCAGTGGGCCGGGCACGCCCAATATCGGCATCGTAAGCCTCTGCACCGACAATATCCGGGGAGAGACCGCGACCAAGTATCAGAATCTGCGCCAGTGGAGTTTCAATCGGATCAAAAAGGACTTTGAGGATATCGGCGATTTCTTCGAAGATGCGCTAAAACCCTTGCGGGTGAAGCTGCGGGAAGAGACCAAGGCCCTGACGCTCAAGGACGCCGCGGTGTTTCAGAACTTCCTGAAGACCGCCTGCCCCGGCAACCCCCAGGTGGCGGACAAGGTTATGATTCACGTGCGGGAAAAAGTGAACCCCCGGTTCGAAGGGGTACAATACACCGTTTCGGAAAATCCTCTGATCATTCTCAATCAGGTCGATTTTCTTTCCGTGAAGGTCTATTTTCTGGATTCTCAATGAGGAGTTGAACGATGGCTAAGGAGATCACCATCTTCGGCAAACAGTCCTGACCTTTTACCCTCAAGGCCCGGGAGGCCAAAAGCAAGGAGGGTTTGCAGGTCAGCTACCGGGATGTCGTGGCGGACCCCCGGGCGCTGGAGGAGATGTTGCGCCTTACCGACGGCAATCGCCACGTCCCGGTGCTAGTGGAAGGCGGCCAGGTGAGCATCGGCTTCGGCGGCTCTTGAAAAGTCTGAGGCAGCCGCGGTCGCGGGTGACAACTGACTGATACGGGATTGGCACTTGGTGGGGCCAGAGAGCGCCCAGGCGCTCCTGGCCCTTTTTGCACCGCTCTCCTTTTCAAGACTCCTCAACCATGAAGTCTCTGGTACCGCCTTTCGGCCCACCGCGGCAAAACGCCCTTCGTCTCCCAGCACGGACAATCCAGATAATTTTATATTCCTGTAGTATCAACATGTTAGCCAATCAGGACCTAAACTTATTTATATCCTTGCCGATATAATAATTACGGATGCAGGGTCGGCCCCTAAATGTTCTGAAAAACCAGGGGGTAATAGAGAGCCCTGGTTAAATGAGGGATTTAGATTAATTTATTGTCGGTATAACCTATAAATAATTCAAGATAAAATGGCTAGATTAGCGCCATCGGGAAATCAATAACTCAACCCAGAAAAAAAACCCACCAAAGGCGGAAAAATAGGAATTTAAAGGAAATATCCCCCATTATTGGGGGAAATGAACCGCTTTTAACCCATAGATCGCCAACAAAAATAGGTTGAAATTGGCTTATGGCCGTTAATATAATGAATAATCAAATAGTTATGACAAATTGCGATTTTTTTTCTTGACAGTCATTTTATTCTTGTGATATACGGTACAAACAATCACAGAGGTCCTTTTGGTCGTGCGCTAGTGCACTTCACCAATGGATTGATGGGGATGGGAACCTGAGACCGGGCGGCCGTTAATACCGGGGGTTGTTCTCCGGCGAAGCGACCCAAGGCCGAAGGCGCAAAATCACTACCAAAGAATCCCGGGGCGTTGGCCCCATTGTTTTCCTGGCGGTTCCTTTTCTAAATTATTCCCCAGCCATCCGAAGCAATCCTGAACTGTCTGTAAAGGGAGGGAACGATGAAAACGATGGCGATAGTCTGCCTGTTAGGGGTTGGGGTGGTATGTGCCCCCCGACCTACCATGTGCGTCACCATGTCCATAGTCACGGTAACTGCTTACCACCATTGCCCCGGTTCCAAAGGAATTACTGCTTCAGGGGAACGGGTAAAGACAGGGATGATCGCGGTCAGCCGGGATCTGGAAAGAAATTTGAATCTGGATTTTGGCGATCAGGTATTACTGCATGGATTTGGAATATTTGCGGTTCAGGATCGCATGGCCCCCCGTTGGTCCAAAAAGGTGGACGTCTACATGGACAGCCAGCAAAAAGCGCGTCGTTTCGGAGTGCGGCGCTATGTGGTCCTGGTCAAACTGGCCTAACCCCGCCTGCCATTACTTAACTCGCTCAATATAGTTGCCGGTGCGGGTGTCAACCCGGACGCGGTCCCCTTCACTGATAAACAGGGGCACCTGCAGCGTGGCGCCGCTTTCCAGGGTAGCTGGTTTGGTGCCACCCGCGGCGGTGTCGCCCTTGACCCCGGGTTCGGTCTGGGCCACCTCCAGTTCCACAAAGTTAGGTAACTCCACCGCCAGCGGCGCTTGATTGAAGAAGAGGACCTCGACGTTCAGGTTTTCGATGAGATAGAGGCGCGCCTCCCCCACCTGCTCCTCGGTGAGCATGATCTGCTCGTAGGTTTCATTGTCCATCATGCAGTAGCGGTCCCCTTCACGGTAGAGGTATTGCATCTCCCGTTCCATGAGGTCCGGTTTTTCCACCTTCTCTCCGGAGCGGAAGGTCTGGTCCACCACCCGTCCGTTAAGCAAATTTTTCAGCTTGGTGCGCACGAAAGCGCCTCCCTTACCGGGCTTGACGTGCTGAAAATCCACGATGATATAAGGCGTTCCGTCTATTTCAATCTTTAAGCCTTTTTTGAACTCGGCAGTAGCATACATGGGCGCAACTTTCCTTCCTTAAAGTAAAATCAAGCTAACCGGGCGTGGGGCGCCAGGTTCTTGGGACCGGCCGATATTCCCGGGGCAAACCCCATGGGCGCGGAAATTTAGCGGCTAATCAGCTAATCCGGTCACTGGGCGTTTTTGGAGCTGGGCTGGGGCGCCCCCTCCAGGGATTTCCAGGTCCTGGTGCCGGCATCTGGCGAAGCCCCGGGTTTGGCCGCAGGCTCATCCTTAGACACGGCGCCGGTCGGTGCGGGCGCCTCAGCAGGTTTGCTTTGGCGGTCGGGAGGCAATTGGAAGATTACTTCGTTTTTCTTGACGAAATTCAGCTCCCGCCGAATGAGGTCCTGGATCATTTCCGGATCGTGCTGCAGACGGTCGATGGTGCGGGCCAGCCTGGCGTTCTCCTCGGCCAGGCGGGCATTCTCCTGGTCCAGGCGCAGCCGTTCATGCCGAGAATGGTAAATCTGATAGAGGCCCCGGTGGCTGAAGATCACCACCGTGACCAGTACCACCCCCAGGAGAACGGCCACCCCGGCCAGTAGTTTACGGCCACCCTTGACCTTGGCGCCCTCGACCGGAGTTGTCGGTGAAGTCATGTTCTCCCCCCCAACCAGACTTCTGTACTGATATTGCCTGAAAATTCCACCGGATGCAAGCAAAATTGGCGGTTTTGGGGCGTCTGGCCCGGGGGAAACGGTTTTTTTACCACCAACCCGACTAATTAGGAGGGGGGAGGGGAGAAAGGTTTTAACGGCGCGATTCTTGGTTAACCCCTTGGTCTGGTAACCTTTTAACCTGATTTTTGCAGCGGCAGCGCCGCTATTGACAAGGCTGGGGAAAAAGCATAGTTTCTTAAATATTCTTTGCGGAGCGAGATATGCTGTCATTAACGCCATTGGCCGCCACCGGCATCGGTTCGGTACCATTCGTTGACCCTGAAGAGACGGTGTCCCTGATTATGGAGACCCTGCCTCAGGTGCCTTATTGGCCCCAAATGGTGCGCCTGGGATTTTGGGAGGAGATGACCGCCCAGGCCGCCCGGGGACTGGCGGCCTTGAAAATCGACGAGGCGGCGCGCACCGTGGAGCTGGACCCGGGGTTGCCCCGGGATGAGGCCCTGGCCCAATTTTATGAGGCGGTCCTGGCCGGCGAGCTGGAACCGTTTGCCATGGAGGAAAAGGAGGCCCGCGGCTTCTATGCCTTGCTCAGGGCCGTGGCCGCCAAGAAGAGCCCCTGCAAGGTCCTGAAGGGCCAGTTGGCGGGACCGGTGACCTTCGCCGGGATGGTCAAGGACTCTGACGGCAAAGCCATTCTCTTCGACCGGGAGCTGACCCAGGCGGCGTGCCTGGGCCTGGCCCGCAAGGCCGCCTGGCAGGCCCAAAAATTCCGGGACCTGGGTAAAGATCCGGTCATCTTTCTCGACGAGCCTTACCTTACCGGGTTCGGCTCCGCTTATTTGCCCATGGCGCGGGAAAAAGTCCTGGAGATCCTTAACCCGACCATCGAGGAATTGCGGCAAGCCGCCGGAGGCCCAGTGGCTGTGGGCCTGCACTGCTGCGGCAACACCGATTGGGGTCTGTTGCTGGAAGCCCCCATCGATATTCTCAGCTTCGATTCGTATGGATACTTTGAGAGCCTGCGCCTGTATGACAAGGCGGTGGCGAAATTTTTCGAGCGGGGCGGCTGGCTGGCCTGGGGACTGGTGCCCACCGGGGCGGAAGAGTTTAAGCAACAAACCGCCGACGGCTTGTGGCAGCACTTCCAGCAGCAGGTGGAACAACTGGCGCAAGACCTGAAGACCCACCCCAAAGATATCCTGTCCCGGGCCCTGCTCACCCCGGCCTGCGGCATGGGGTATTTAAGCCCGGACGAGGCCCGGCGGGGCTTCAAGGTCCTGGCGGACCTGAGCCTCCGGAGCCGGGAGTGGCTGGCCTCCCTGTAAGGCGGTTTTCTGTTTTCTGTTTTCCGTTTTCCGTTTTCGATTTTCGGTGGAAAGATAGGGATTGATAGTCCATAATAGCGGCAGGGGAATTACCCACCTCGGGGATCAGTGTACGACAGGCAGCCGCAGGCTCTCTTACAAAAAATACAAAAAAAAACCTGCGCTATTTTAACCTTGAAGCTGGAATCGCAACCTGGAGACAGTGAATGAAGGTCAAAGAAGTGATGGTCAAGGAAGTGGCTACTCTGGATGTCAATGACGAACTGAGTCTGGCCAACGATATTATGCGTTTGGGGCGGATTCGCCATCTGCCGGTGGTGGACGGGACCCGGCTGGCCGGGATCATCTCGGAACGGGACCTGTTTCGCTCCTCCCTGGCCCAGGCCCTGGGTTACGGCGGCCAGGCCTCCCGGGATCTGATGAAGACCCTGCGCATCAAGGATATCATGGTCAAGGAGGTGACCACCATCTCGCCGGAGGCGGGCGTGTGCGAGGCCGTCAGGACCATGATGGACAAAAAGATCGGCTGCCTGCCAGTGGTGGAGAATGACCGCCTGGTGGGCCTGATCACCGAGACCGATATCTTGCTGCAATATCTCAAGGACTGCGGCGCCGATATCTAAAATACGGTTATCGGTTTTCTGTTTTCGGTTTTCTGTAAAAGCAAAAGAATAACGCGAACTGGGCTTGGAGAAATGGCTTTCTCCAAGCCCAGTTTTTTATCTAAAAAGTATTTTTTACCGGAAAAAGAAAACAGATAACAGAAAACCGCCTTAAATGTAGGTCAGCCAGCTTTGATAGCGGGGGTCCTTCCCCTTGACCACGTCAAAGAAGTCGGCCTGCAATTTCTGGGTGATGGGGCCGGGTTTCCCCGACCCGATGATGCGGGCATCCACTTCCCGGATGGGGGTGACCTCCGCGGCGGTGCCGGTGAGAAAGGCCTCGTCGGCCAGGTAGAGCTCATCCCGGGAGAAGATGTCCTCCCGCACGGCAATGCCGAGGTCCTGCGCCAGGGTGATGATGCTGGCCCGGGTAATTCCGGAAAGCACCGCAGTTATTGGCGGCGTGCGCAGCACCCCGTCGGAGACGATGAAGATGTTCTCCCCGGAGGCCTCGGCCACGTAGCCGTCGGTATCCAGCATCAAGGCCTCGTCATAACCCAGAGAGGTGGCTTCCCGTTTAGCCAGGATGGAATTGACGTAGTTGGCCGTGGTCTTGGCCTTGGTCATCATGACGTTGACGTGATGCCGGGAGAAAGACGAGATCTTGGCCCGGATGCCCTTGGCCAGACCTTCATCCCCCAGATAGGCGCCCCAAACCCAGCTGATGATGGCCACCCGGATGGGGTTGTCCTGGGGATGCAGGCCCATGACCCCGTCGCCCACGAACACCAGGGGCCGGAGGTAGGCCGATTTCTGGCCGTTGCGCCGTAGCAGGTCGCAGCACACCTCTTCGACCTGGGTGCGGGAGAAGGGTATTTCCATCTGCATGACATGTCCGGAATCGAACAGCCGCCGGATATGCTCCTTCAGGCGGAAGATGGCGGTGCGGCCGTCCTGGCAATGGTAGGCGCGGATGCCCTCGAAGACTCCCAGACCGTAATGCAGGGAGTGGGTCATGATGTGCACTGTCGCTTCATCCCAAGAAATGAATTTGCCGTCCAGCCAGATATACTTCGCCTTCTCCACCATCTATCCATCCTCCAGAAAGTATCTTGTTGCAATTTTTATCGTGTCACAGGGCGCTTGTCAAACGGTTTTACCCCAGTTTTCATTGCCTATGTGTCTCCTTTTCCGGTATGATGGCACCGGTCCGGCTATGGATGTTCTGGTAGCCGCAGGCTTTAGCCTGCGCCAGCACAGGCTGGAAAGCCCGTGCTATCATTGCTCCTTTCTGATTGAATCAGGCTCCCTCAAGGACCCAGGGGAGTGATGAGGAATAAAATTCATTATGAATACTCCAATAAAAGTCGGGGTCATCGGCGTCGGCTATCTGGGCCGCTTTCACGCCGAGAAATACGCCCACCTCAAGGACACGGAATTAATCGGGGTGGCCGACCTCAATGAAGGCCGGGCCCAGGAAGTGGCCCAGGCCCTGGGGGCCCGGGTCTTTTCCGATTACCGGCAACTCCTGCCGGAGGTCGAGGCGGTGAGCGTGGCCGTGCCCACTTCTGCTCATTTCCCCGTGGTCCAAGACGCCCTGGCGGCCGGCTGTCAGGTGCTGGTGGAGAAACCCATCAGCGTCACCGTGGCCGAAGCCGACGAACTGGTGCGGCTGGCCCGGGAACGCGGCTTAATCCTCATGGTGGGGCACCTGGAGCGCTTCAACTCCGCCATGGAGGAGCTCAAGGCCCGGGTGACGTCACCCCGCTTCATCGAAAGCCACCGCCTGTCGTTTTTCAAGGAGCGGGGCACCGATGTGGACGTGGTCCTGGACCTGATGATCCATGACCTGGACCACGTTCTGAACCTGGTGCCGTCGCCGGTCAAGGAAATTCGCGCCGCGGGCATCTCGGTGCTCACCGATCGCATCGACCTGGCCAACGCCCGCCTCGAGTTCGCCGACGGCTGCATCGCCAACCTCACCGCCTCCCGCATGTCGTTTAAGAGCATGCGTAAGTTCCGCCTGTTCCAATCCGACGCCTACCTGGCCGTCGATTTCGAGAACCGGGAATTGACCGTGGCCTTCAAGAAAGAGGGCGCCATGGGACCCATCCCCGGGGTGGCCCTGGAAACCCGGCGCTTCCCTCAGGAAGATATTTTGAATAAAGAAATAATTGCCTTTGTGGAGGCGATTAAGCTGGGACAGGAACCGCGCATCAGCGGCGAGGCCGGCCGGGCCGCCCTGAACCTGGCCCTGGACATCATGGCGGCCATGAAAATTGCCAAGGGATAAATGGGGCGAAAAGGGGAAAAGGGGAAGGGGGTATTCGCCAATTCAGGCTGGGGGACCCAAGGACTGTAGGGGCGGCTCGCGAGCCGCCCCTACAAAGATTTGCCATTAAGGAAGGAACTTGTCTCAGAATATATGGCTGCCCCTAAAAAAATCCTGGTAGTTGCGGGCGAGGCGTCAGGTGACCACCATGCCGCCCGCGTGATCGCGGCCATCCGAGAGCAGGAACCACGAGCGGAATTCTTCGGCATCGGCGGCGAGGCCATGGCCGGCGAGGGGGTGCGCCTTCTCCTCCATGCTGCGGATTTGGCGGTGATGGGCCTCTCCGAGGTGGTGAGTCGGCTGGGCGTGGTGTTGCGGGCCTTGCGGGACGTGGCCCGGGCCCTGAAAACCGAGCGCCCCGCCCTGGTTATCCTGGTGGATTTTCCGGATTTCAACTTCTGGGTCGCCCGCCTGGCCAGGTTTTACCGGGTGCCGGTGATGTATTACATCAGCCCCCAGGTGTGGGCCTGGCGCACCTACCGGGTGCGCACCATCGCCCGCCTGGTGGACCGCATGGTGGTGATCTTCCCCTTTGAGGCCGACTTTTACCGGGAACGGGGGGTGCCGGTGACCCACGTGGGCCACCCGCTGATGGAGACCTTGCCGATTCTTACGGACCGCCGCGCCCTCCTGGCTCAATGGGGTCTGGACCCGGCGCACCTCAGCGTGGCGCTGCTCCCCGGCAGCCGGGCCAGCGAAATCGAGCGTCACCTACCGACGATGCTTAAGGCCGCGGCCCTGATCCGGCGGGCTATCCCCCAATGCCAGTTCCTTCTGCCTCTGGCCTCCACCGCGCCGGCAGACTTGGTGGAAGGGATGGTAAGGGAGGCAGGGGCGGATTTAACACCCGCTCCCACAGTCAAGGTCATTCAGGGCCAGTCTTATGAGGCTTTATCTGTGGCCCATCTGGCGGTGGTGGCCTCGGGCACGGCCACGGTGGAGGCGGCCCTGGCCGGCACCCCCACGGTCATTGTCTACCGGGTGTCGCCCCTGACCTTTATGGTGGGGCGCTGGCTGGTCCGGGTGCCCCACGTGGGCATGGCCAACCTTTTGGCCGGAGAGCGGCTCTTTCCGGAACTCATCCAGGACGACTTCACCCCGGAGCGCCTGGCCCGGGAGGTTCTGGGCCTGATCGGTGACCGGGAGCGCCTGGCCGCCATTCGCCAGGGGCTGGCCCGGGTCATCACCCGCCTTAAGGGCCCCGGGGCCTCGGCGCGAGCGGCTCGGGTGGCCCTGGAATTGATGGCTGTGGCTCAGCACTAGAAAAATATTTGCCTCTTGCCTTAATTTTGAGGCATATTATCTTAGATATGTGAAGGAGGTAATGAGGTGACGATGATCAAAAAAATCCAATCCCTGTTGGGCCCCGAGGCCGACGAATTACTGAAACATAAATGCCAGGGCTTCCCCAAGGAGAGCCTGCACCTGCCGGGGCCGGATTTCATTGACCGGGTCTGCGTGGGAAGCGACCGCTCGCCCGGGGTGCTGCGTTCCCTGGCCGCTTTGTTCGGCCATGGCCGCCTGGCCGGCACCGGCTACCTCTCCATCCTGCCGGTAGACCAGGGGGTGGAGCATTCCGCCGCGGCCTCCTTCGCCCCCAACCCCATCTATTTCGACCCGGAAAATATCGTCAAGCTGGCCCTGGAAGGGGGCTGCAACGCGGTGGCCTCCACCATGGGGGTGCTGGGCGCGGTAGCCCGGAAATACGCCCACAAGATCCCCTTCATCGTCAAGCTCAACCACAACGAGATGCTCAGCTACCCGAATTTTTACGACCAGACCCTGTTCGCCAGTGTGGAGCAGGCCTTCGAGCTGGGGGCGGTGGCGGTGGGGGCGACCATCTATTACGGCTCCGTGGAGTCCCGGCGCCAGATCCAGGAGGTCAGCGAGGCCTTCAAGCTGGCCCACGAGCTGGGCCTGGCCTGCATCCTCTGGTGCTACCTGCGCAACCCCGCCTTCAAGACCGAGCAGGGCGATATGCACGCCTCCGCCGACCTCACCGGCCAGGCCAATTACCTGGGGGTGACCATCGAGGCGGACATCGTCAAGCAGAAACTGCCGGAATGTAATGGCGGCTACAAGGCCATCCCGAAATTCGGCAAGACCAACGAACTGGTCTATACCAAGCTGGCGGGCAGCCACCCCATCGACATGTGCCGCTACCAGGTGGCCAACTGTTTCATGGGCCGGGCGGGCCTGATCAATTCCGGCGGCGGCTCCGGGAAGAACGACCTGGCCCAGGCGGTGCGCACCGCGGTGATCAACAAGCGGGCCGGGGGCACGGGGCTGATCTCCGGGCGCAAGACTTTCCAGCGCCCCATGAAGGAAGGGGTAGAGCTCTTCAACGCTATCCAGGACGTCTTCCTCAGCAAAGAGGTGACGGTGGCTTGAACTTGTAGGGGCGGCTCGCGAGCCGCCCCTACATTAAACTGGCGGTATTTGGCGGCGCTCAACGGAGCGCCGTTTTTTATGGGTTTCCCCGGGCGATAAGATATAGTAAAATTGTAAAACAAATTCGCCACTTCAGGATATTTGCCATGTTTACCGGCTTAGTGGAAGGGATCGGGGAGATCATCGGCCTCACCCCCATGGTGGAAGGATTAAGGATCGCGGTCAAGACCTCGTTTCCGGCCTCCGAGCTGACCCTGGGCGAGTCGGTGGCGGTGGCCGGGGCCTGTTTGACGGTGGTGGCCGTAAACCCGCCGGCGGCCAGCTTCGAAGTGTCCCCGGAGACCCTGGCCCGCACCACTTTCCCCTTGAAAAAGGTGGGGGACCGGGTAAACTTAGAGAGATCCTTGCGACTTGGCGACCGCCTGGGCGGGCACCTGGTCACCGGCCACGTGGACGCCGCCGGTGTGGTGCGCCAACGCCGGGAGGGCCGGGCCTTTTTTCAATTGCAGATAGAGCTGCCCGAGCCCTTCGGGCGCCTGGTTATTGAGAAGGGCTCCATCGCCGTGGACGGGGTTTCCCTGACGGTAAATGCGGTGCAGGGCAAGGGCTTCGCGGTGAACATCATTCCCTTCACTGCCGGGGAAACCACCCTGGCCTCCTTGAAGATAGGGGACCGGGTCAACCTGGAAACGGATATCATCGGCAAATACGTGGCCCGGTTGCTGGGCCGGGAGGCGGCGGAAGGGGAGGGGGTCAGCCTGGAATTGCTGGCCCGGCATGGGTTTTTATAAGTGAGCGGTGAGCAGTGAGCAGTTGAGAGAAGCAACCAGATACGCGCCGGCAAAACGCCGGCGCCACTGGTAAAAATATCATAGAAAGGCAGTTATCACGGCGAAAGGGGGTGATGAAGATGGCGTTGCTGGCGTTGATCCGGTCATGAGCCTGAACTGCGCGCCGCAGGGGTAGGTTACCCTTGCCGGAGCTTAAACCCGTCTTCTCCCCCGGATTTGGCACCTCGGGGGGCGATAAGGAGGTTTGCCATGGCCGTATGGCTGCGCAACAACCTGGTCCTTTGCGGGGGCGTCCTCGTGGGGATCATGGGGGCAGTGCTGGTAAAATTCGGCAACCCCGCCAACATGGGGATTTGCTTCGTCTGTTTCTATCGGGATATTTCCGGGGCCTTGGGAATACATGGAAACCCTGTGGTCCGGTATCTCCGGCCGGAGATCATCGGCATCTTTTTAGGGTCGTTCATCTCGGCCCTCATTTTTAGAGAATTTAATCCCCGGGGCGGCTCCAGCCCGGGAATCCGCTTTTTTTTGGGAATGCTCATCATGGTGGGTGGCCTGATCTTTCTTGGCTGTCCCATCCGGACCATTTATCGTCTGGCCGGCGGCGATCTATCCGCCCTGGGGGGCCTGTTGGGGATTCCCTTTGGGGCTTACGTGGGCCTGTTCTTTCTCAGCAAGGGGTACAACCTGGGCAAGGCCCGGCCCCTGCCGGGCTGGGTCGCCGTGCTGCCCCTGGTGTTATTCGGGGGCCTGACCGTGCTCCTGGCGGTGAAACTTTGGTGGCAGACGCCTTACCCCTTCTTCAGCCTGAAGGGACCAGGGTCCCAACATGCATCGGTGCTCCTGTCCCTGGCCCTGGGAGGCGTGGCGGGCGTGCTGTTCCAGCGTTTTCGCCTCTGCCTGTCGGGAGGGTTCCGGGACGTCTTTCTGTTTAATGACTATTATTTGCTGAAGGGCTTCCTGGGCATCCTCATTGGGGCCTTCGTGGCTAATTTGGCTCTGGGGCTGTTCCGCCCGGTCCTGGTGGGACCGGTGGCCCACGGCAATTTCGCCGCCAATTTCCTGGGTATGGGCCTGTTGGGGCTGTCGGCAGTGCTCCTGGGCGGCTGTCCTCTCCGGCAGCTTACTCTGACCAGCGAGGCCAACCTGGACGGCTTTGTGACCCTTTTGGGCATGTTTGCCGGCGCCGGTCTGATGCATCAGTTGGGCTGGGCGGCGTCGCCGGCGGGGGTGTCCCCCGGCGGCTGGCTGGCCCTGGCAGGCGGATACGCGTTAGCTTTAGGCATTGCTTGGACCTTTACTTACAGCAGGGTGGCGGCCAGGAGCGGCGCCTGCAATGTCTAAGAACATTTTGGACTGTCGCGGCCTCAGTTGCCCTTTACCGGTGATTCGGGTAAAAGAACAGGTGGAACAAACCGGCGGCCCGTTTGCGGTCCTGGTGGACACCGGCATTGCGGTGGAGAACATCAGCAGGTTTCTGGGCCAGCGGGGTATCTCCTGGACGGTTTCGCCCCGGGAGGATGGCACCCTCATCGAGATCATGGCATGAATTGAAGAAAAGAGTTTCCGCCCTCCCGGCGGAGGGCGGGAACTACTGTCAATCTTAAGGTGGTTGTGGTAATGGCATTAGCAAAGATCGAAGAAGCAATCGCAGATATCCGCCAGGGTAAGATGATCATCCTGGTGGACGACGAAGACCGGGAAAACGAAGGCGACCTGACCATGGCCGCGGAACTGGTAACCCCGGAGGCCATCAATTTTATGGCCCGCTTCGGGCGGGGCCTCGTTTGCCTGGCCCTGGACCCGCCGCTGGTGGAGCGCTTGCAGCTGCCCCAGATGGTGCGGGACAACCAATCGGGTTTTAAGACCGCGTTTTGCGTCTCCGTCGAGGCCCGGCGGGGCGTGACCACCGGCATTTCTGCCGGGGACCGGGCCACCACTATTCTCACCGCGGTGGCGGAGCACACCCGGCCGGAGGATTTGGTGAGCCCCGGCCACGTCTTCCCCATCCGGGCCCGCAAGGGCGGGGTGTTGGTGCGCACCGGCCAGACCGAGGGCTCCACGGACCTGACTCGCTTGGCGGGTCTGAAGGGCGCCGCGGTCATCTGCGAGGTCATGAAGGACGACGGCACCATGGCCCGGATGCCGGATTTGGAGAAGTTCGCCGTCGAGCACAACCTGAAGATCGCCACCATTGCCGACCTGGTGGAATACCGGCTGCGCCATGAATCCTTCGTGCACCGCCGGGCCACCACCAAGCTGCCCACTTATTATGGGGAATTTACCGCGGTGGCCTACGACAACGACGTCGACGATAACCAGCACGTCGCCCTGGTGAAGGGGGAGATTGACTCCGTCGAGCCGGTGCTGGTGCGGGTCCATTCCGAATGCGTCACCGGCGATGTCTTTCACTCCCTGCGCTGCGACTGCGGCGATCAGTTGGAAGCTGCCATGCAGATGGTAGAATGTGAAGGCAAGGGGATTATCCTCTACATGCACCAGGAGGGCCGGGGCATCGGCCTGGTCAACAAGCTGCGGGCTTATGAACTCCAGGATCACGGGGCCGATACGGTGGAAGCCAACGAAGCCCTCGGTTTCAAGGCCGATCTGCGGGATTACGGCATCGGCGCCCAGATTCTGCGGGATCTCGGGGTGCGCAAGATGCGGTTGATGACCAACAACCCCAAGAAGATCATCGGCCTGGAAGGCTACGGCCTGACGATGGTGGAGCGGGTGGCCCTGGAGATCCCTCCCAACCGGGTGAATCGCAATTATCTCAAGACCAAGTGCCAGAAGATGGGGCACCTGTTGAAATTGGTGGAAAGTTAAAGCAAGGGGTAAAAGGGTAAAAGGGTAAAGGGGTAAAAGGGTAAAGGGAAAAAAGACTGCCTTCAGTTTCTTTAACCCTTTTCCCTCTTCCCCTTTTCCCCTTTTACCCCAGGGAATCTCACAAGGACCTCAACACCAAAAAGGGGAGAGAATGCGCACTGTAGAAGGTAAGCTCATCGGTGCAGGCCTGAAAATCGCCCTGGTGGTCAGCCGCTTCAATTCCTTTATTACCGAGCGCCTGCTGGACGGCGCCCTGGATTGCCTGCGGCGCCAGGGGGTGGCCGAGGACAACCTGATGGTAGCGCGGGTGCCCGGGGCCTGGGAAATCCCCTTGGCGGCCAAACGCCTGGCCCAAGCCAAGGCCCATGACGCCGTGGTCTGCCTGGGCGCGGTGATCCGGGGCTCCACCCCGCATTTCGATTACGTCGCCGCGGAAGTGAGCAAGGGCATAGCCCAGATAACCCTGGATACCGGGGTGCCCATCTCCTTTGGCATCCTGACCACCGACACCCTGGAGCAGGCCATCGAGCGGGCTGGCAGCAAGGCGGGCAACAAAGGCTTTGCCGCGGCGGAAGCCGCCATTGAGATGGTCAACCTCTTGAAAGAGTTGGGGGCCTGATTTTTGGCGGCTTATTCCCGCAGCCAGTGTCGGGAATGGGCCCTGCAATTTCTTTATCAGGCCGAATTTGTCGGGAGCCGCGGCCGGGAGGATCTGGACCGCTTTTGGGGCCATTTTCACCCGGATGGCCCCGGCGCTCCGGCCTATCTCAAGGAATTGACGGCCGGCGTGGCCTCGCATCAGGAAGAGTTGGATGCCCTCATAGTCCGCTTTTCCGAACATTGGCGCCTGGAGCGCATGACTGTGGTGGATCGCAACCTCCTGCGCCTGGCCGCTTATGAACTCCTCTACCAAGCCAAAGTCCCTCCCAAGGTGGTGATCAACGAGGCGGTGGAGATGGCCAAGCGCTATGGCAGCGAGGACTCCGGGGCCTTTATCAACGGCATCCTGGATCAGATCCGGATGGCCCATGAAAAAGTGAGCAGTGAGCAGTAAACAGTGAGCATCATTCATGGGCCTTTGTTCATCCATAAATCATGAAAAGTTCCCTTTACTCCTTTTGCCCCTAAATTTGAACTTTGAACTTTTCAAGATAGCGATTTTTGGGCTCAAGTTGCTTTTAACTGATCCCTGATCCCTAACCCCTGGCCTCTGCTTTTTAGGCTTGCATATTCCTAAAAAAGACTTATTGATATATCCAATAATATTTGCCATCCTGAACCTAAGAAGCTGGACCGGTCCGACCAGCACTGCGAAGGAGGTAGATGGAAATGTCCCGGAGAATTTTGGCATTGGCGATAGTGGCGATTTTCACTCTGTCCCTGGCAGGGTGCCAAACCGAAAGCGGTTACTATGACCCGGGCCGTTCCGCCGGCGCCGGCGCCTTGGGAGGCGCGGCCACCGGCGCCGCCCTCGGCGCCATCATCGGTGCGGCCACCGGCTCTCCGGCCACCGGCGCCTGGATCGGCGCGGCCTCCGGGGCTCTCGTGGGAGGGGTGGGCGGCTATCTTTATGCCCAGCACCGCAACAACGAGATTCGCGACCAGGAGGCCGCGGCCCAGGCCTATAATTATAACCCGTCCCAGGGCAATATCGTGTCCGTCGACGCGGCGGATGCCAGCCCCTCGGTGGTGCGTCCGGGGCAGCAGGTCAACCTGGGGATGACTTACACCATCCTGACGCCGTCGAATGTTCCGGTTTCGGTCACCCTGGTGCGGGAGGTCCGTTACCAGGGCCAGTTGCTGGGGCAGCCGTATCAGACCACGGTGAGCAATGCCAACGGCACCTTTAACGATTCGGTGGCCTACTCCATGCCCAGTAATGCCTCTTATGGCAATTATAGCGTCACCAGCCGGGTGGACAGCAGTTACGGCAGCAGCTCGCGGGAGGCTTACTTCTCCGTGCAGTAAAATTTAGTCGAGTAGGAAGAAAAAGGCGGCATTTAGCCGCCTTTTCCCCTATTCATCCAAAGAAAGGCTAACTGGCCTGATTGCAGTGAGATTGCGAAGGTTCTGCCCTCCAACTGGCTCGCGCCTGGTTGACAGCCGCCCATCTTTCTGATAAATATTTAAATTTACGCTCCTTGCTCTGGGCCAAAGGCGCCAGGGCCATAAGACCATAAGGAGGAAGAATGCGCCGTTACGAGTCTGTCTGGGTGGTGAACGGCGACCTCGCCGACGAAGAGGTCAAAGCCGCCATCGACAAGTTCAGCCGGATCATCACCACCCAGGGAGGCACCCTGGTGGGGATGGAAGAATGGGGCCGCAAGAAGCTGGCCTTCAAGATCAAAGGCACCACCCGGGGCTACTATGTCCTGGTGGA